>Ga0197142_1000859_pt1 | contig 28404 bp, 33 predicted proteins | sample GBS60_MetaG_FD_148614 | JGI IMG/M metagenome (GOLD analysis project Ga0197142, IMG submission 148614) | Sediment microbial communities from Great Boiling Springs, Gerlach, Nevada, United States - GBS 60_MetaG | ecosystem: Environmental > Aquatic > Thermal springs > Hot (42-90C) > Sediment... | reverse complement strand
CAGCTTGCGGGGGTAGTAGCCGTTCCTGCGGCCTCCGTGCACCTGCAAGAAGGCCGTCCGGTCCAGCTCCAGAACCGTCTGCAGAACCTCGGCTACTGTCTCCCGCACCGCTTCCCTCAGCAAGATCTGCAAGGTATCCTGGTCCACGGGGCACCTCCTCGTCCTAAGGTGTGCCCCCCTATTAAACACGGACCCTTACACATAAATCCTTACACGACCCTACGAAGAGGTGGAGGACGATGACCCTTACCTCAGGGAGTTTATAGAGAAAAAGGACAGGTGCGAATACAAAAACGTCTATCCCTTCCTTGAGAGCCACGAGGTGGCCTACGATCACTTCTCCTACCCCAGGCCCCTCGTACTCAGGAGGTTCCTAAATGAGGTCAGGGCCAGGCTCGGTCGGGAGAGAGGGAAGCAGTTGATTTTCGTCCCCGAGACGTACGACCTGGTTCTACCTCCCGCCATTCGTAGGACCTACTACCGTAGGCTCCGTGCCGCTTTAGCCCCCTACCTGTCCTCAGGAAATCTCCAGATAGTCTTCCCAAGCCAGCTTCCGTTTGTCCAGGAAGAGATAGACCAGGTTCTGGAAAGGGAGGGTAAGGGCAAGGTCTCGGAGTCCAATGAAAAAGACGGGGACAAGGGACAGGGGACCGATGATTTGCCCGAGGAAGTGGCCTCTGACGAACTCTTCAAGAGGACCCTTCAGCTGAACTACAGGTTCGCCACCCGGTTCGCCCTATTTGTGGTGAGGGAGTTGGCCCGGTTCTCTAAGGAGTTCTTTGACCGCCTCGCCGACAAGTACAAGAACGACCCCAAGGGTTTCATCCGGGCCGTTCACGCTCTGTTGGACGCTATCCACTACTCTTCCGCAATGAGCCCTTCCTTCATGCCGCTTTTCGTGATTGAGCGGCATGCTGGGGAGTACAAGGATGCTTACCGTGCCAAGGCGATAGCTACTCTCCTGGTCTTCCGGCACTACTCCATGACCATTGACCCCTATTTTGCGGGCATGTCCGTTCGTCCCACGATGGCCCTGGCCTTCAACGGCGTGCCCCCGGTTCCCAAGCTAAGCTCCGCCGGAGCTTTCTCCAGCGTTGGTCAAGAGTTTGGGAGGATTGTTAGCGATGTCGTAGAAACCGCCATCTCAAAGGAACTGGGTCGCCGGGTAAGTGATGTTATTGTGGGGTTTGACATAAAGACGGTCATAATGGCCCGAATCCCCTCCTCCTCGGTCTTTGACAAGGGGGCTATCTCTGTATTTTCTGGTCCTTCCCTCTTTGGGGGTAGCATAAACATAACTAGCCCGATTCTTTCTCTAAACTTTTCTACAGTTCCCTCTGATTACAGGAAGCATATTATCAGCTACGCCGAAAAGAGTCTTGACTCCCAGGACACCGCTCAGTTGGAAGAGCTGGCCCGTAAATCCTTTATTGCCGGGTTCAACTTTGGTAGGGCTAGGTCCTCTTAGTGCCCCCACATATTTGCAGCACCCCCTGCCTCATCCGTGTTCGGAGCCTCTCCATAGCCTCGGCCACCGTTCTCCTCAACTCCTCTAGGCTCCCGTAGCGCCGCCGGGGCATCAGAAACCCCTTCACCCGCCGCCAGATGGTCTCCGCCGGGTTCAAACGGGGGCTGTACCGCGGCAGGTAGGCCACCCCATGCGAGAGGAGAGGCCAGGCGGGGATCCGCCTAGGACGGACAAGCCCCGACCCCCTGGACCCGGAAAGGCCGGGGGTCAGGGCGCCTCCACCGGCATCACCCCTCGCAGGCCCTGCACCCCAGGAGGAGGTCCCGGCTGTAGGCCTGGGCCACGCTCTGGCTCCACTGGTAGTAAAGGGACTTGAGCCCCAGGCGCCAGGCCTCCAGGTAGAGGGCGTTCACGTCCTTCAGGGGGGCCTCGGGGTGGACGAGGAGGTTCAGGGACTGGCCCTGGTCAATATACCGCTGCCGGGCCGCCGCCTGGCGCAGGAGCTCCAGCTGGGAGATCTCGGCGAAGGTCTTGAAGACCGCCTTCTCCTCGTCGCTTAAGAAGTCCAGATGCTGCACGGAGCCATTGTGCTCCAGGATGCTCCGCCAGACCCGCTCCTCGTCCTTCCCCTTCTGGCGCAGGAGCTCCTCCAGGAAGGGGTTTTTGAAGGGCACCTTGGCCTTCTGCAGGTCCTTGAGGTAGTAGTTGCTGGTGTAGGGCTCTATGGAAGGGGAGACCTGGCCCAGGATGAAGGAGCTGGACTTGGTGGGGGCGATGGCCAGGAGGGTGGCGTTCCGCCGCTCCTTGAGCTCCCCCACCCCCGCGAGCTCGTCCTCCGGGTGGCGCCGCCGGAGCCAGCGGGAGGCCTCCTCCGCCCGCTCGCGGATGGTGCGGAAGATCTCCAGGTTGAGGTAGTGGGCCTCCAGGCTCTCCAGGGGGATCATCCGGGACTGGAGGTAGCTGTGCCAGCCCAGGACCCCAAGGCCGATGGCCCGGTAGCGGCGGGCGAAGCGCACCGCCCGCTCCAGGTAGGGGATGCCCTCCGCCTTCTCTATGAAGTCGTCCAGCACCGAGTCCAGGAAGATGACCAGGGTCTCCACCGCGTCCGTGTCCTTCCACTCGTCGTAGTGGAGGAGGTTCAGGGAGGAGAGGCAGCAGACGAAGCTCTCCTCGGGGGAGGAGGGGAGCATGATCTCGGTGCAGAGGTTGCTGGCCCAGATGCTAAGGCCCAGCTCCCGGAAGACCTGGGGCATGCCCCGCTGGGCCGCGTCCCGGAAGAAGAGGTAGGGGATGCCGGCCTCAAAGCGGGACTTGAGGATCCTGGCCCAGACCTGCCGCTTCTTCTCGTCCCCGGCCACCATCTCCTCCATCCAACGGTCGGGGATGGACACCCCCCAGAAGAGGGACTGGACCTCGCTCCCCTCCCGCTGGATGCGGAACCACTCCTCCAGGTCGGGGTGCTCCACGTCCAGGTAGGCGGCGCACTGGCCCCGGCGGGTGGAGCCCTGGTTGAAGACCTCAATGACCCGGTCAAAGAGGCTGGCGAAGGCGTAGGAGCCGTTGCTCTCCCCGTTGTCCCGGATGGGGGCCCCCCGGGGGCGCAGGGCCCCCAGGTAGACGGAGGTCCCGCCCCCCTGCTTGCTCATCATCCCCACCTCGGCCACCGCCCGGAGGATGGAGGCGGTGTCGTCCTCCACGTAGGTGCCGTAGCAGGAGATGGGGAGGCCCCGCCGGAGGCCGTAGTTGGCCCAGACCGGGGTGGCCAGGGAGTAGTACCCCCGGGCCATGTACCTCTGGAACTTCTCGGAGAAGCCGGGGATGCCCGTGAGGGCCTCGGCCCGGTCCCCGATCTCCCTCACCCGGGCCTCCACCGTGACCCCGGGGAGCAGGTAGCCCCGGGACATGTAGAGGCGGGTGTGCTCGTTGGCCCAGTACCAGGGTTCGTATCCTTTGCGCAAGACGGCCTTCATCTGAACCTCCTAAAAGAGCTCGTGGGGGTCAAAGGCCTTCAGCCTCCGGGCGTAGGCTACGCTCCGCTTGTTGAAGAAGTCCACGTCCTTGTCCGAGAGGAGCTCCAGGGCGAACCACTCCGTGTCCCGCAGGAGGTCCTGGCGCACCCGGAAGGGCGCGGGAAGCCCGTGAAGTTCCAGGACCTCGTTGTAGCGGCCCTTGACGAACTCCAAGACCTCCTCCCCCCGCACCCAAGGGGTGTCCCCCCCAGCGAAGATCCAGTCCAGAAGGGCCTCCTCGGCGCGGAAGAGCTCCTCCGCCGCCCTCAGGGCCTCCTGGGCGAAGCCCTCGCCGAAGAGCTCCGGCTTTTCCTCCTTGAGGAGGCGGAGGAGTTCGGCCCCGAAGAGGCCGTGGATCTGCTCCTCCTTGCTGGTGGCCTCCACGGCGTTGGCGATGCCCTTGAAGCGGTTGGCCCTTCGGTTCAGGGCCATGAGGGTGTAGAACTGGGAGAAGAGGGAGATGTGCTCCACGAAGGCGGAGAAGAGGAGGAGGGCCAGGGCGTACTCCCTGAGGGAGGCGCTCCTGGAGCGGGCCAGGACCCCCTCCAAGGCCTCCGCCCGCTCCCTCAGGGGAGGGGCCTCCTCCAGGTAGCGGCCGAAGAGGTCCTCCAGGTCCAGGAGCTCCAGGAGGTGGGCGTAGGCGTTGGCGTGGCGCACCTCGCTCTCGGCGAAGGTCATGCCCACCTCCGCCACCTCGGGCTTGGGGAAGCGGTCGTAGACCCGGGCCCAGAAGAGCTTCACGGAAAGCTCCACCTGGGCGATGGCGAGGAGGGACCGCTCCACCAGGCCCCGGACCGGGGGCTCGGAGAGGGCGTGGTCCTGGAGGTCGGCGCTGTAGCTGAACTCCGTGTGCACCCAGTAGCTGTGGCGGATGGCGTCCCGGAAGCGCAAAAGCCCCGGGTACTCGTAGGGCCGGTAGGCCCGCCTAGGCTCCGTGAGCACCCTCCACCTCCAAAGGCGGCACCCGGGCCGGCCTCCCCCCCTCGTCCAGGGCCACCAGGACAAAGCCCCCTCGGGCCGCCAGGTAAGGGGTCTCCGCCTCAGAAACCGGCTCCACCCACATCTCCACCTCCACCCGCATGGAGGTGCGCCCTACCCCCACCACCCGGGCCACCAGCTCCACGATGGAGCCCAAAGGGACCGGGCGCTTGAAGTCCACCGCGTCCGCGTGCACCGTGACCACCTTCTTTTTGGCGTGGCGGGTGGCGGCCACAAAGGCCGCCTGGTCCATCCAGGCCAGGACCGTCCCGCCGAAGAGGGTCCCGTAGTGGTTGGTCTCCCCGGGGAAGACGGGGTAGACCATGCGCGTCTCCCGCATGACCACCTCCCACGGAGGGCCAGAAGCCCTCCCAGACCAAAGTCCAAAGGCCTAAACCGATTCAGGGGGAAAGCTTCTCCTTACGGTCCCACAGGCATCACCACCTTCGCCCTTGCCTCGAGGGCTACGGGGCAGGACCGCGAGGCGGGTACTCGGGCTTCCGGCCCAGGGCCGGTTACCGTTGCGGGACAGCGCCGGACTCGCACCGGACTTCCCCCGCCGCCAAAGGCGTCCAGGCCTGTCGGCCTGGCCCCGCGGCCAGGACACCCCAGGTCTTGGGTGTCCTGGGGAGGAGGCTACAACCCCTTGGGTCAGCTGTCAACTGCTGCGGGCCTCAGGGGAGCGGGGGAGGAGCAAACCCTCTTCGCCCCTTGTTCCTCCCCTTCCGAGTGCCCTACCGGGGCGGGGGCCCCAGAAAAGCCCTCCTAAAGCCCCGACTGCGGCATCCCGTTCCGGTCCCTTGTGCAAGTGGGAACAGGTATCCCTTTTAATCTACTAAAATCCGACCGGAATACTTGACTTTAGGGCCCCGGTCCCTTACCCTGCGGACCAGGAGGTGAAGGGTGTTTGTGACCATGAACCGCATCCCTGTTAGGGCCGAGTACCAGGAGAGGTTTGAGGAGGCCTTCCGCCGAAGGGCCCGCCTGGTGGACCAGATGCCGGGCTTCATGCGCAACCTGGTCCTCAGGCCCAAGAACCCCGAGGACCCCTACATCGTCCTCACCCTCTGGGAGAGCGAGGCCGCCTTCCTCGCCTGGACGGAAAGCCCCGCCTTCCGCGAGGGGCACGCCAGGAGCACCCTCCCTAAGGAGGCCTTCCTCGGGCCCAGCCGGCTGGAGGCCTTCACCGTCATTTTGGACTCGGAGGTGCAGGATGCCTAAGCCGCCCCTAGAAGCGCCTCCTGTCTGGGCCCTCCTCAAGCAGGCCCGGGAACGCATCTACACCCTCCCTCCAGACTTCCCCGGCTTCCGGGCCAGGCTGGCCTTCTACTGGCAAGGCGTCTGGCACTGGGGCGAGGTGGTGGCCAAGGGGTTCACCCCAGAGGTGCGCCTAGTGGAGGACGCCAAGTCTTTGGCCGAGCGGGAGCTAGCCTCCCTCTTGGGCCATCGCCGCCCCATCCCCTTTGAAGAGGGGGAAGGGAAGTGGCCCATGCGCCTTCTGCAAGAGGGCCCCATGGGCACGGGGATTGCTCTGGAGGACCCCTTTCGCTCCCACCTCTGGGTGAAGGACGGGCGCATCTCCCTTATCCAGCGCCACTTGGAGGAAAGAGATCTGCGCCTCCACCTGCTCTCCTGGAAGGAGACCGATGACGGACGGCTCCTTCCCCACCAGTTTGTCCTGGTGCGGAGGAGCCGGCGAGAGAGGATTCTCCAGGTGGAGATCTACCGGGACGAGTACGCCCGGGTGGGCCCTTACTGGCTTCCCCGGGAACGCGAGGTGGTGATGGAGGGTGAGAGACTAGCCAGCTTGGTGATCCGGCTGGAGGAAGCGGAGGTGTGTGAATGAGGCCTGGGACCTTTTGGCTTGGGGTGATGACCCTGGTCTCTTTGGCCTGGGCTCAGCCTTACCGGGTGGTGGATGCCACGGGCAAGGAGGTGTTGGTCCCCTCTACCCAGCGCATCGTCAGTCTGGATGGGATCACCACGGAGATCCTCTTCGCCGTAGGGGTCGGCAACCAGGTGGTGGGGCGGGACGATTCCAGCTACTACCCCCCGGAGGTGCTTCGGCGACCCAGCGTGGGCTACCAGTTCCGCCTTTCCGCCGAAGGGATCCTCTCCTTGCGGCCCACCCTGGTCATCGGCCGGGAGGACGTGCGGCCCCCCCAGGTGGTGGAGCAGCTTAGGGCAGCGGGGGTGGCCGTGGTGCTGGTCCCCACCGAGCCCACCGTCCAAGGGGCCAAGGCCAAGATCCGGGTGGTGGCCCAGGCGGTGGGCCGTCAGGCGCGCGGGGAAGAGCTGGTGCGGGGTTTGGAGCGGGACCTCCTGGCCCTCGAGGCCTTCAAGGCCCAGCGGGCCCCTAAGGGCAGGCTGCGGGCCCTCTTCCTCTACATGCGGGGGCCCCAGACACTTTTCGTATGTGGAGAAGGGGCCACGCCTGTGGGCATGATGGTCCTGGCGGGCTTGGAAAACGCTGCCCGGGGAATCCGGGAGTGCCAGCCCATGACCGCAGAGAGTGTGGTAGCGGCGCAACCTGAGGTCCTCGTGACCTTTAAGAAGGGCCTGGATTCCATCGGGGGCCTCTCCGGTCTCCTCCGCCTCCCTGGCATTGCCCAAACCCCCGCGGGTCAAAAGGGAAAGGTGGTGGCCATGGACGACCTGTACCTGGGCTCCTTCGGTCCCCGGGCAGGCAAGGCCGCCTTGGACCTCTTCCGGGCAGCCTACCTCCAGGAAGGCTTTGTGGAGGTGGTGCCGTGAGGTCCTACCTCCTGGTTAGGGCCTACCTCAAAGCCATTCTCTTGCTCCTCCTCTTGGGCAAACCCGTGCCCGAGGGGCCAGAGGCCGTTTTCGAGGAACGCCCGTGATCCCGGCTGCTGTAGCCCCCAGTCTTCGGCGTTACCGCAGGGCCCTTTTCTCCTTGGTCCTCCTCCTCCCCTTTGCCCTGCTCCTGGGCCTAGCCCTGGGCGCCTACGCCATTCCCCCCTTGGCCATTCCCCAGATCCTGCTCCAGGGAGAGGGGTTGGAGTACCAAGTCCTCACAGCCCTCCGCCTCCCTCGGGTTCTGGGAGCGGCCCTGGTAGGCAGCCTTTTAGCGCTAGCGGGGGCGGCTCTGCAAGGGCTTTTCCGCAACCCCCTGGTGGACCCCGGTCTTATCGGGGTCAGCTCAGGGGCCGCCCTGGGAGCGGCCATCTTCATCGTCCTCCTGCCCGGAGCGGGGCCTTTGGAGACCTATGCCCTTCCCCTCTTCGCCTTCTTGGGAGGGGTGTTGGCCACCCAGGTCCTGTGGTGGATGGCCCGGACCCCTATGGGCACGCAGGTCCTGGTCCTGCTCCTTTCGGGCATCGCCCTTAACGCCCTGGTGGGAGCAGCCATAGGTCTTCTCACCTTTTGGGCCACGGAAGAGCAGCTCCGCAGCCTCACCTTCTGGACCCTAGGGGGATTCTCCGCGGTGACCTGGATGACCCTGCTCTCTGGCCTCCCGCTAGCCTTTCTGGCGTGGGCCCTCCTCCTACCCTTGGCCCACCCCCTCAACGCCCTGGTCCTGGGGGAGCGGGAAGCCTTCCACCTGGGCGTCCATCTGGAGGTCCTGAAACGACGGGCCGTGGCGGGCGCGGCTTTGGGAGTGGGGGTGGCGGTGGCCCTGGCTGGGGGCGTAGGCTTCATCGGCCTGGTGGCTCCCCACCTCTTCCGCCTCCTGGCGGGGCCGGACCACCGCTACCTCCTTCCTGGATCGGCCCTCCTGGGGGCCTCCCTGGCGGTCCTCGCGGACCTCCTGGCGAGAACCGTGGCGGCCCCTGCAGAGGTGCCCGTGGGCGTGGTGACCGCCCTATTGGGAGCCCCCTTTTTCCTTTACCTGGTCCTGCGGTACAAGCGGGAGGTGTACCGTGCTTGAGGCCCGTGGCGTGGGTTACCTGACCGGGGGACGCTGGATCATTAGGGGAGTTGATCTCGCCCTGAGGGAAGGGGAGTTTCTGACGATTCTAGGCCCCAACGGCAGCGGCAAGACCACCCTGCTTCGCATCCTGGCGGGGGAGCTATCCCCCAGCGAGGGCGAGGTGCGCCTCTGGGGCAAGCCCTTGACCGCCTACTCCCCTGAGGCTCTAGCCCGCAGACGGGCAGTCCTTTCCCAAAACCGCCAGATAGCCTTTCCCCTCACCGCCTACGAGGTGGCCTTCCTGGGTCGGCTCCCCCACATTCGGGGAAGGGAAGCCCCGGAGGATCACCGGAAGACCCTCGAGGCCCTGGCGCAGACCCGGGCTCTCCCCTTGAGCGATCGCCCCCTGCCAAGCCTTTCCGGGGGGGAGGCCATGAGGGTGGAAGCGGCCCGCCTCCTCAACCAGGAGCCCCAGCTCCTCCTCCTGGACGAGCCCACCAACCACCTGGACCCGCGGTACGCCTTGGAACTCCTCTTCCTCTTCCGCGCCCTGACCCAAAGGGCAAAAGCCGTGGTGGCCGTCCTCCACGACCTAAATCTGGCCGGCCTCTTCGCAGACCGCATCCTCCTTTTGCACCAGGGGGTGGTGCGGGCCTTGGGGACCCCGGAGCAGGTCCTGCGCCCCGAGGTGCTGGAGCCCGTCTACGACGTGCCCTTTGCCGCCGTGGCCCAAGGGGAGGGGCCCCCTTTGCTCTTTCCCGCCCTGAAGCCCACCGGGCGGGCGCTCTCCCGCTGAAGCTAGCGTCCCGACCGGTCCCCTTCTCAGGGGTTCCCCTGGCCTAGGGGTAGAACAGCCAGCCCCGCCTCCCGGCGCCCCGGGCAGGTCTTGCCCTCGGTATGGACCTAGGTTGGAAACGGCCCGTCCCGGACCCAGTTTGGCTCCAAGCGGGCCGGTACGGGCTGTAGGGGGTTTTCCCGAGGCAAATCCGTTGCCGGCCCAGAGGCGTATGGTAGCTTGGAGGGCGATGGACTCCCGAAGCCCCGTTGAGGCCCTCTCCGACGAGGCCCTTTTGGCCTTGGTGGCCCGGGGCGACGAGGAGGCCTTCCGCGTCCTCTTCCGCCGCTACGCGGGGAGTTTTCTGGCCCTGGCCCGGCGGATGGGTCTGGACGGGACGGCAGGGGAGGATGTGGTGCAGGAGGCCATGGTGCGGGTTTGGGAAAAGGCCAAGGAGTTTGACCCCAGGCGGGGAAGCGCCCGGGCTTTTCTCCTCACCTTGGGCCATCACGCGGCGGTGGACGAGGTGCGCCGCCGCGCGGCCCGGCCCCAGCCCTTAGAGCCCGATCCGGAAGAGGAGGCGGGGTTTGACCCTCCGGGCCCGGGCCTGGACGAGGAGCGGCACCTGGACCGGGCCCGGCTGGGGGCGGCCCTGAAGGCCCTTTCCCCGGAAGAGCGCCGGGTGATAGAGGTCCTCTACTACCAGGGCCACACCCACCAGGAGGCGGCCAGGCTCCTCGGGGTGCCCCTGGGCACCCTGAAGACCTGGGCCAGGAGGGCGCTCTTAAAGCTAAGGGAGGTGCTGGGTGAGCCTTGAGGAGGCCCGGGAACTCCTTCCCCTCTACGCCCTGGGAGCCCTCTCCCCGGAGGAACGGGCCCAGGTGGAGGCGGCCCTTGAGCGCTACCCGGAACTCTGGCCCGAGGCCAAGGCCCTCCTCGAGGCGGCGGCCAGCCTAGCCCAGGACCTGCCCCCAGAGGCGGTGCCCCCGGGCCTGGAGGAGAAGGTCCTCCGCCGGGTGCGGAAGGGCCGCTTCCCCTGGACCCCCACCCTCCTGCGGGCAGCCGCCGTCCTGGCCCTCCTCCTGCTGGGGTATGGAGCCTACTTTGGCCTCTCCTGGACTCTGGCCCTGAGGGAGCCCTCCACCCAGGTCCTGGCCCTGATGAGCCCCCAGGGCATCCCCGCCGGCCGGGCGGTCATTCGGGGGGATGGCAGGGCCCTAGTGGTCCTCAAGGCCCCCCGGCCCTCGGACCGGGTCTACCAGGCCTGGGGGCTGGGGGAGGGGGCTCCTATTCCCCTCTCCACCTTCCGCCTGCCCCTCAAGACCCTACGCTTGCCACCGGATGCCCAGGCCCTGGCCATCTCCCTAGAGCCCCCCGGGGGAAGCCCGAGCCCTACGGAGATCATTGGCTTGCCCAAACCTTAGGCTAGGGCCTTGCCTTCGGCCCAAGCCAGAACCTCCTCCAGGGGCAGGCGGTCGGCCCCGTTTCGGCCATAGTGGGCCCGGGCGATGGACAGGTCTTCGTTGATCAGGAACTCCGCGGGCATGCGCAGGAGCTCCCCGTCCGTGGACCCGTGGGGAATCCCCAAGCGAAGCCCCTCCAGGTAGTAGGGAAGGGCCCTGGGATCCAGAAGCCCCAGAAGGGAGGCGCGGGTGCGGTAAAGGGCGTGCACCCGGTCCTCGGGGTCGGCCAGGATGGGAAAGGGAGGGCTCTGCCGCCCTACCCGGCCGAGAAGGGTTTCCCGGGGGGAGCCGAAGACCCCCACCACCTCCACCCCCAGGGCCCTGAGCCTGGGGTAGGCGGTTTTCAGCTCCTGCACCCGGCGGTTGCAGAAGGGGCAGCCCCCGTGGCGGAAGAAGGCCAGGAGGGTCTTGTTGCCCCGCCTCTCCCCGAGGCTGAAGCGCCGCCCGTCCAGGGCGGTCAGGGTAAACTGGGGGGCGGGGTCCCCGGGGCGCAGGGCGGGGCCGGGATCGTGGGCCACCTCCAGAAGGCCCAAGGCCTCCAAGGCCCTCACCTGGGGAACAAAGCGCCTCCAGGGGTAGAGCCCCTGGCTGGCGGCCAGGGCCAAGGGCGTCTCGTGGGCGAGGAGGCCCAGAAGGCGTAGCTCCTGGGCCTCGAGGCCCAGGAGCCGGGGAGCCGCCTCCCCCAGCTCCCGGGGGAGGCGAAAGCGGGCCAGGGGGTCCAGAGGGGGACCTGGGGGATGGGCCTCCTCTTCCACCAGGTCGCCAAGATCCTCCAAGGGGGGCCCCTCCGCGGGCCACGTCCTTTCCTGGAAGCGGAAGGCGGCTTCCCTTTCCCAGAAGGGGCTAAGGGCCGCCACAAAGCGCACCTTCTGCACCAAGGGGCCCTCGGGTAGGCGCCAGGGGCGTACGCCCAGGGCCAGGGCCTCCTTCCAGGCGGCCATCCGGTGGGCAGGAAGGCCCAGGGCCCTGAGCGCGGCCGAGATGCGGGGGACCAGGGGTCCCCCCAGGGCCACCAGCCGGCCCTGGGCCAGGTCCAGGCTGAGGCCCAGGCCGGGAGCGAAGATCAGGGTGAGGCGGCCCGTGTGCCCGTGCTGGGCCAGAAACCGCAAGAGGTCCTTGGGGGTAGCGTCCTTCCTCAGGGGTGGACAGGTGGTAGGCGCTGGCATCCTAGCCCTCCCTACGGCCGGGAAGGGGGGACTGGATGGGCGCATCCAAAACGCCCCCGCTCTCCGTAAGGAAGGGCGAAGGGACCCAAGAGGCCCTTCGGAGGAGGTAAGCATGGAGAAGCTGGAGCGCAACCTGGCCCGCAGGCAGTTCGTCAAGGTCCTGACGGCGGCCGGCCTCACCTCGGCCTTCGCGGGGCACCTGGTGGGGCGGGCCCTGGCCCAGGCCAGCCGGGGGCCTTCGGACCTGGACATCCTGCAGCTGGCCCTCACCGCGGAGTACCTGGCCGCGGACGCCTACACCCGCAGCCGCTTCGGGGGGTTTGAGGGCCTGGTGAAGGACTACCTGGAGGCCGCCCAGGCCCAGGAGGAGGCCCACGTCAAGGCCCTTCGGGACACCATCACCTCCCTGGGCGCCAGGCCCGTGGAGCGGCCCAACTTCACCTACCCCGTGGAGTTTCTGCCCCGCAACCAGCTGGCCATCCTGCGTCTCCTAAACGCCCTGGAAGACGCCTTTGTGGGGGCGTACCTGGGGGCCCTCCCCCTCATCGGCAACAAGGAGATCCTCAAGGCCGCCGGGGCCATCCTGGGCAACGAGGCGGCCCACCGGGCCACGGTGCGGGCCTCCCGCATCCTCCTTGGGGACACGGAGCTCCCTGGGCCCCGCTCCCCCGCCGACCGGGCCTTTGAGGTGGCCATCACCCCGGAGGAGGCGCAGAAGGCGGTGGGAGGCTTTATCCGGAGGTGAGCGTGCAGCGGCGCCGTTTCCTGGCCCTCGCCGCTTTGGCCCTTCCTACCGCGGGCCTTTCCCGGGCCCAGGGGCTTGCCGAGGTGGTCCGCTCCGTGGTCCTCACGGGCAAGGAGGTGGTGCCGAACCCCACCCCAAGCCCAGCCGTGGCCGTGGTGCGCCTGCGGGTGGAGGGCCGGGTCCTGGACCTCCTGGGGGCCGTGGCCAACCTCCAGGGCCCCTTCCGGGACTACCGCCTGGACCCCGTGGACGATCCCGCCCTGAACGCCCGCCTCACCAGCGCCGTCCACCTCCACCGGGGCCCAAAGGGGGCGAACGGCCCCCTCCTCCAGGCCCTCAGGGTGGAGCCCGGGCCCGACGGGCGGAGCGCGGTCTTCCGGGACCGGATTGAGCTTGACCTCGAGGACCTGGCCCGCCTGCGCCGAGGGGAGCTCTACTTGGACATCCACACCACCGCCTTCCGGGGGGGAGAGATCCGGGGACAAATCCTGGTCTAGGCCGGCAAGAGGGGCGGGGGCGACCCCGCCCTCGTGCACGCCCAAGGCAGGGGTGAGCCATCCTTTCGTGTGCTACCTCATAGCTCCACCCCAGCCATCCTCATGAGTATTCGACTAACCCAAGTTGTCGCTTACCCTTGGGCCTGAAAAGATAGGGGCCGCCATACGGTTGTGTGTCATAGCGGCCTTTGGCGTCACAGAAGATGCCCTCCAGGCGATGGGCCACAAAGGTCAGCCCCTCAGGGGCAGAACTCTCGCCACCGTGGGCGCCGCCTCTCGCCGGGGAAGCCCACCCTAACCCTCCCCCGACCGGACCCATCGGGCCAGCGGGGAGAGCACCAGAAGGCGGTGCGCCCCTCGGGACCTTTCCTGGTCCAGGGGCCTCGGGGCCGCCCTTTTGCCCGATGGATAGGGCTCGGACGGAGGCTTGGCGAGGGTGGGCTATAGGAGAACCGGGCCGCGCGGGGTCGGGAGTCACGGCCCATCCCAGGGGTTGAGGAGGGCGACGGGCAGACCCTCAAAGTGGCGGGCGTTGCGGGTCACCAGGACCAAACCGTGGTGGAGGGCGGTGGCGGCCAGCATGGCGTCCAGGGGGGAGAGCGGTTTCCCCTTCAAAAAGGCCTCCCCCACCAGGCGGCCCCAAACCTCCATCACCGAAAGGTCCAGGGGCAGGATTCGCCCGGAGAAGGACCGCTTTACCCCCTGGAGCCAGGACGCCAGGGCCCGCTTCCGTCCCGCTGGGGCCCGGACCACGCCCTGGACCAGCTCCCCCCAGGTCAGGACGGAAAGGTAAGCCTCTCCCAGGGGCGTCTTTTCCAACCAGGCCACCACCTGGGGGTCTGGCTGGGCCTTGACCGTCTCGGAGAGGACGTTGGTGTCCAGGAGGTAGGCCACGGCGGTCTCAGAGGAGGGAGACCTCCCGGTGCTCCGCTTCCGGCCGGGCGAAGAGGGCTTCCGCCTCGGTGTTGGGCAGGGGTGTGGGGGCGCGGAGGGCCTGCCAGAGGCTGAGGTTCTCCCCCGTGAGCCGGGCGTAGGTTTCCCAGTCCAGGACCACCACCGCTTTGCGGCCCCGGCGGGTGACCAGCTGGGGCTGGCCCTTGAGGGCCTCTTCCACCAGCTGGGAGAAGCGGGCCTTGGCCTCTTGCAGCTGCCAGGTCTTGGCCATGGTTTCATGGTAAACACACTAGACAGACTGGTCAATAGCTGAGGGAAGCCGCTCCCGCCACGCGGAAGGCGAGGACCCTTCCCCCTTGGCTTGTAACCCTCTTCCCACCCCGGGCAGGGGAAGGGAAGGACGCCCTCCGCTACCGGCCCCGCTGCGGCCCGCTGGAGGGGCGGCAGGTGGACGGCAAGGCCAAGGAGGCTTGGGGACGGGCCACCTACCGCACCAGGAGCTTTACCCCCCGGGCCGGGGCGCTCACCTGGGCCTCCGCCCAGGGCTCCTCCCGGTCCAGGACCCCGTCCCCGTCCCCGTCCAGGAAGGCCAGGAGGCGGTGGGGGCCGGGGGGGACCTCCAGGCGGAAGGGCCCGCCCTCCCGGGGCAGGGCGAGGGTCTGGCAGCCCCCGGCGGGGGAACAGACCTCGAGGACCACCCTCACCGCCGGAGCCTGCGCCACCCGCGCCTCCGCCAGGACCTCCCGCTCCCCTGCCCTCAGGCGCACCCGGTAGAGGCCGGGGGGCGTGGCCTCCGGGGCGTAGACCCTGAGGACCGCCTCCCCCTTGGCGGGGTTGGGGGCGAGGTAGGCGGAAAGCCCCCCTTCGGGGTGGACCTCCACGGGCACCGGGGTAGGGGAGAGGACCCTCACGGGGAGGGCGCCCGCCTCCCTGGGCCGGAGGTCCAAAGACCCCGCCACCTCGAGGGCCACCCCGCCCCCTTCCAGGGCCAGGAGGGCCCCGGGCAGGTGGAGGAGGCCCTCCCGGGCTCCCGCCAGGAGGGCGCCCAGGGCCGCGTCCGGGTCCGCCCCCATCCCCAGGAGGAGGGCCAGGGCCGCCGCCGCGTGGGGGGCCGCCTGGCTGGTGCCCTGGAGGTAGCGCCACCCCATCCCCTGGCCGGGGAGGAAGCCCGCCCCCAGGACCCCGGCCTCGAGGCCCAGCCCCAGGTTCCCCCCGGGGGCCAGAAGGGGGGCTCCCCGGTTGGAGTAAGGGGCGAGGCGGCCGTCGGGCCCCACCGCCCCCACGGGGAGGACCCCCCGGCAGTTGGCGGGGAAGTAGCCGCGGTAGTCCTCCCCCTGGTTGCCCGCGGCCGCCACCACCAGGACCCCTCTGGCCCGGGCCTCGTCTATGGCCTCCTGCAGGGGGGCGGAGCAGGGCCCCACCCCGGCCAGGGAGAGGTTGACCACCCGGGCGGGGTTAGGGTTGGGGGGCAGGCCCTCCACGGGAAGGCCCGCCGCCCACCTCAGGGCCAGAATGAGGTCGCTCTCCCGCCCCGAGCCCCCGGGGTCCAGGAGGCGGATGGGGAGGAGCCTGGCCTGGGAAGCCCCCGCCATGCCCACCCCGTTCCAGGGGGCGGCGGCGATGGAGGCCACGTGGCTGCCGTGGAAGCTCTGGAGGCCTCCCACCACGGGCTCCTCGGGGTCGGCGTCCCCGTCCACCAGGTCCAGGCCCGGAAGAAGGGCCTCCTGGAGGTCGGGGTGGGCCTTCAGGACCCCGGTGTCGGGCACGGCCACCACCACGCCCTCCCCCTTCCCCCTGGCCCAGGCCTCGGGGAAGCCGGCGAGGGTAAGGCCCCACTGCCTGGGGAAGAGGGGCTCCCCCTGGCCCTGGGCCCGGAGGGGCCGGTCGGGGAGGAGGCCTCCCGTTGGGACCCGGTACCACCCCCCGCCCAGGGGCTTCCCTAGGCACCCCTCGGGGCAGGGGCGGATCCCGTCCCCCACCCCCTGGGGGGCGAGGGCCTGGGCCACGCCCACGTAGACCACGCCCTCCAGGAGGCTCTCGGGCCTCCCGGTCACCACCAGCCGGAAGGGAGCCTCCCGCCTGAGCCCCTCCCCCTCGGCCACCACCCGGGCGCTGTACGTCCCGGCCTCCCGGGCCTCCAGGGAGAGGGTGAGGGTCCGCTTCCCCTCCTCCAGGGAAAGGGGAGGAGGGGCGAAGCCCTCGGGGAGGCCCTCCACCCAGAGCCGGGCCCGGACCCGCCGGGCCTCCACCTCCACGGGGAGGTCCACCCGGGCGCCGGCCTCGGCGGTGAGCTCGGTGGTGGCCAGGCTGAGCCTCAAGACCCTGGGCCCCTCGAGGCCACACCCCCCCAGGGCCAGGCTAAAAAGGAGGATCCAGGTCCTCATCCAGGTCCTCCTCGGGAAGGGCCAGCTCGGCCACTTTCCTGGCGAAGTGGGCCTCTATGGCCTCGTAGGCCGCCTCCAGGGTGGGGAAGTCGCCGATCTCCTCCCGTTCCCCCTCCTCGCCCTCCCACCAGGCCAGGGTGCGGCCCGTGGGGTACTCCAGGGCGATCCAGCTCCCCAGGCCTTCTCCTTGGTACACGTACCGCTTCCTCGCGCCGTCAAAGGTCAGGATCACGGCTTACCTCCCAAGGCCACCGCGAAGTAGCCGTAGAGGGTGGCCACCACCTCGCGGCTTTCCACCACCATATACTTCCCCTCTTTGGGGCCCCCTTCCCCCAAATGAACCGCTTTGGGGGCCAGGAAGTAGCGCCCGTCCGCCAGGAGGAACCACCCCGCCATGGGGCTTCCCCCGAGGCGGATCACCCGCGCCCCCTTGGCCCAGGAAGGCGGGGTCTCCCGGCCCAGGAGGAGGGTGAGGCGCTTGTCCTTGAGGGCCTCGGCCAGGGAAGCGGGGGGCAGGCCCACCACCAGGACCTCCTGGGTCCGGTTCACCAAAAACCAGTAGGCCTCCCGCTCGGTGAGCTCCTGGACCCTGGGGACGCCCTGGGCCAGGGCCAGGGAGGCCGTGAGGAGGGCTAGCAGGAGCCTGGCCATAGGCGTTCCGCGGCCTCCCGCTCCACGCACTCCGGGCAGCCGGTCTCCTCCAGGGAGAAGGCGCGGCCGTCCCGCCCCACCACGCGGACGGGGGGGGTGTGGCGGATGGTCCCCGATCCCCCGCAAATGGGGCACGGGATGCCGAACTCCCGGTACCGTTCCCAGGCCTCCGCCCCTTGGGCCAGGAGAAAGGCGGCCTCAGCCCCCCTCTGGTAGAGCCCGCTCCCCAGGTCCGGGTGATAGACGAAGCAGTACCACCCCGTGGGGTCCATCCGGACGATGGTGGCGTCCTCCACGATCCGCCAAAACTCCGCCAGGTCCATCACTTGACCTCCTCCTCTCGCTGAGCGGCGCTGGCCACGTACTGGGTGGCCAGCCGCAAGACCAGGAGCACCTTGCTGGTGGTGGGCCCGTCAAAGGTGAGCCAAAGCCACCGGTCCGGGGTGCTGTAGCCCGGGGCGAACATGAAGGGTCTGCCCCCGGCGTAGACCATGGGAAGCCCCAGGAGGACCCGGGAAAGCTCGGGGGCGTCCCGCTCCCCACCCACCCCCACCACCTTGAAGAGGTTCGGGTCCCGGAGGCTTTGGAGCCTGGCCCGCACTTCCCGGGCGGTGGCGGGGTCCGTGACCACGAAGGCCCTGGAGACCTGGATGCCCCCCTCGGGGCAGGTGTAGATGGGCACGCCCCCGTAGGAGATGTTCTGGCACGCCCCGCCCCCCAGGGCGGCGATGAGGTAGTCCGTGAGGGCCTTCACCCCGGCCCCGGAGCCCACGATGAGCACGTCCCCGCCGCTCTGGAAGCCCTGCAGGACCTCCCCCCAGGCGGCGGGGTAGAGCATGTCCTCGGGGAGGCCGCACATCTTGAGGGTCATGCACAGGACGCACTTCGTCACCCGGTACACCCCCCGGAGGACCAAACTGGGCTGGCTGAAGTCCAGCCTGCTCAAGCCCCCGGGGTCGCAGCTCATCACCTGGCCCACCTGCTGCAGGTTGCTGCTTATCCCCCCCCAGTCCAGGCCTGAAAGCCAGTCCATCTGGGCCAGGGCGGGGGAGAGGGCCATCAGGAAGACCGTGAGAAACCGCCGCATCCTTCACCTCCCAAGCAGAACCCGGTAGAAGGCGGAAAGGTCCACCAGGCTGGTCAAAGCGGAGAGGTCCCCCAGCGGCTTGTAGGGGGTGCCCCGCACCCCGGGCACCTCGTACCCCTCGGGCACGGAGACCCAGCGCCAGTGGGTCCTCTCAAGGGCGAAGGGGAGGACATAGGGGGGTATGGCCAGGGGCTGGACGGGCCCCTCTAGGGGCAGCGAGGGGTAGGCGATGACGCAAGGGGGGCAGTACTCCACCCGGGCGTCGATGGTGAGGGGCACGTGCCAGTACACCACCAGCCGGGAGAGCTGGTTCCAGGCCCAGCTGATCCAGTTGCCCAGGTTCACCGAGGAGAGGTCCACGTTGCGGATGTCGGGGACCGTGGTGGCCTCCAGGATGTTCTGGGCCTGGAAGAAGCTGGCGTAGCCGAAGGCCTCGTAGACGGGCAGGGAGGCTGGGGAAAGCCAGCGCTTGGCCTCCTCGAACTTCCAGAGGCCGGGGGATTCACGCGAAGCCTTGATGGGCTCCTCCTGGGCGCTCCCCCCCAGGAGCTCCTGCAGGTTGCCGGCGCCCTTGACCGCCAGGTCCACCTTCTTGAGGGCCAGGGCGGCGCACGAGGCCACCTGGTCCAGGCTCCCCACGCACCCCCGGAGGACGGGGATGGCCTGGGTGAGGCTCCGCAAGGGGGCCTCCACCAGGTTCACCAGGTTCTCATTGACCACCTCCATCCCCGGGAGGCCGTAGAAGGCCCGGGAGTCGAAGAGGGTCCTGGCCGCCCGGTAGAAGTGGACGTAGTAGTACACCTTCTCCACCTCGCTCCCCGCCCGGTCGATGAGCCCCTTGTAGGCGTTCCAGAGGCTCTGGATCCCGTTCCAGAGGGCCGTGGGGTCGGTGGGCACGAGCTCCGTGTAGACCGGGGCCACCACGCTCCCGCCTCCCAGGAGGTGCCCCTGCCAGGGCACGGGCAGGTAGACCCGGGGGGAGGCCAGGTTGCGGAAGTCCCCGCCCGGGAGGAGGTTCAGGACCTCCTGAGGGGTGCTGGGCCTGGGGGTGAGGAGGATGCGGGCCACCTCCTTCTGGTAGTCCAGGTAGTACTCCGTGAGCGCCTTCTGCATGGCCCGCTCCACCCGGGCGTTGGCCTCGTCCCAGTTGAACCAGAGGGGCCTCGAGGGGTACCCGGGGGTGCGGAAAATCTCGTGCCCCTGGAGGAGCACCTTGAAGCCCGGGATGTACATGAGGGGGAGGATCTGCATCCCCAGGCCGTCACAGAACTCCTTCGGGTCCACCTGGGGCACGGGTAGGTAGCGGTCCAGGCTGTGGAGGCCCGCCGAAGCCCACCGGCCCACGTCCAGGGGCCCCTGGCGGGTGGCCGCCTGGAGGAAGGCGGTGTCCACCCCCTCCGAGGGCACCATGAGCTTCGCCTCCGGGGTGGGAGGGTCCAGCTCCGGGCCCCGGATGCCCGCCCAGCAGTAGGCGAACCAGAAGGCGGGGTTGTTGAGCTCGGTGATCACCCGCCAGTAGTACCGCTCCTCAAACCGCTGCCAGGCCCGCCTCAGGTCCCGGGCCACCTCTCGGGTGGCCTCCAGGCTGCTCATGGGCAGGTAGAACTCGTGGGCCTGGGCCTCGGGCCAGGGCATCCGCCCCCGGCACCCCTGGGGGTCCTTCTGGGGGTCGCACGGCCCTTGCTGGTACTCCCAGAGGCGGTCCTTCCGCAAGACCTCCAGGTAGGGCCACTTCCCCTTTAGGACCTGCTCCAGGCGGTAGTCCGGGGCGGAGAGGAGGTACCTGGTCCAGTCCTCGTAGGCGGGGCCGTTCCCCCAAGCCCCGGAGAAAAGGAGAAGCAGGGCTAGGGCACCCGGAACTCCGCGCGCCACCGTTCCACCTCCTCTCTGGGGCCCCCTTCCCCCAGATGAACCACCCCTTCCACCAGGAGGAACACCCGGTCAATCCCTATGTGCCAGAGTCTTCTGGGCTCCCCCACGAACTCCGTGACGGCGTACTGCCGGGTGGGGTCAAAGGAGACCCTGGACCCGGGCTCCGAAAGCTTTCGCAGGAACTCCTCTTTGGCTATGTTCACGGCGCACCCCCTAAAACCCGTTCGCCACACACCAGTTGAGGAGGGGTTTGGGCCCCACCCCGGCCTCCTGGACTCCCTGGCCCTTCAGGGCCTCGTAGGGGTTCTCCGAGGGGTTCAGCCGCCGGGTCAGGTAGGCGACCGCGGGGTTCCCGAAAGCCACCTCCAGGACGCTGCTCCCCGGTTGCAGGTACGCCTCCATCCCCGGCACCCGGTACCCCCGGCCCTCCGCGTAGACCACGCCCCCCGCCTGCACGGGGCGGTCGTTGTCGCCCGCGGGCCGCCACCCTTCGGTCCAACCCCGGATGTACGCACCGTAGGTGTACCCCACGGTCCGGGTGCGGGCCACCAGGGGGTAGACGGTGCCCATGACCCGGCGCACAAACCACCAGGCTCCTATGGAGCCGCTACCCCGGTGGCGGCCCTGGAGGTCGCGGTAGCTGCAGGTGTAGATGGCTGTCGCGCCCACCGTATGCGAGTAGCTGCAATCGTAGGCCTCGAAGGTCTCGCCCCCCACGCTGAACCGAAGCCCCTCCACCACACCCCCGGTTGTGTGGAAGTCGAAGGTGGTGGGCTGAGAAGTGTCCAGCTCGTACACCGTCTCCTTGCGGGTGGTCACGTAGACGAAGGCCCGGTCCCGGCCCTGGTCGTCCTGGGCGTAGAAGATGGTGTTCGTGTAGTCCCCCTCCCGCCAGTCCCGCAAGCGGAAGGTCTCCACCCCAGCCCCCACGTCCGCGGTGAAGCGCCCGTCCCAGGGGGCCTCCACGTTCCCGCTTGCGTAGCGGTCATAGCCAGAACTCAGGACGCGCTCGTAGAACTCCACCCGGGCCTTCAGGTCCGCCCGGGAGATGTACCCCCACACCCGGGCCCGGGCCTGGGGCAGACCCTCGGTGAGGGGAATGAGGGCGGTGGTGAAGTCCACGTGGTCCGTCTCCGGCCACCCCGGGTCCCGGTAAAGGCCCGCCCCCGCCAGCACCATCCCCGGCTGGCCCTCCCCGGAAGGGGGATAGACCACCCCCAGGGACTGCTCCGGGGGCAGGCTCGCCCGGGGCATCACGTGGTACCGCCGGTCCCGCCGGGCCGAAGTGGCGCAGTACGCCCGGGCCGTCCCCTCGGGCACCACGAAGCGCGCCTCGCCCCCCACCTGGCCCGCCCACTCCTGGGCCAGGCGCTGGGTCCAAGGGGACACCTCCGGCACGTAGAGGTAGAGCACCGAACCCCTGGCCGCCCTCCCGAACACCTGCCGCAAGAGGGCCAGGGAGTCCACCCGCACCACCTCCACCACGTCCCGGTCCGCGGGGGAGAGGGACGCGAACACGCTCCCCCCCTGGGGCGGCTGGTACCCCTCGAGGCCCGGGTACCGGTACCGCTCCGGGCTCACCCCTCCAGGCGGGGTGGCCCGGAGCCACCCTCCCGCCTCCACGGGCACGGGGTTGTCGGGGGAAGGCCGCCACACCCTGGTCCCCTGAAGCGGGGACACCGCGTAGTCCACCCGGTAGTGGAGGGGCCGGTTATGGGCGTCGTACACCGTGTCCACCCCCGCCCGCCCCCGGAAGCGGTTCTGGCTGTCGTAGAGGTCAAAGACGGCCTGGCTGTAAAGGGCGCCCCGGGTGTACCCCGCGAGGCGGAAGGTGTCGCACGTCCCGGAGCAGAGGTACAGGCGGCCGTCCCAGGTGAGGGCCTGGTACACCGTGCCCTGCACGGGCTCCACCCCCTGGTCCACCAGGAACTCCACCGCCACCTTGTACCCGTCCCGGGCGTTCCCCTGCAGCGTGCCCCGCACCTCGGTGGGGGGCCGGGGACCGTCCAGGAGGCCCACCTGGGCCAAAGCGGTCGCCAGGAAGAGGGTGAGAGCCAAGGGTCTAACGGGGTTCACGCCGCACCTCCGAGAGTCCCGAATCCATCAGGGTCAAAAGGGCCGCCCACGCGGGCCCCACGAAGAACCAGAGGGGGCCGTAGGTCTGGGCCAGCACCAAACCCGCGCCAACGCCGAAAACCCAACGCCACACGCCGCGCCTCCTTCAGGGGTACTGCCGTCCCCGGCGGAAGAGGGGGTCGATCATGAGCAGGGTCTTCAGGGTGGGCACGATGCCCGTGGGGGTCTCCACCAGGGCCACGCACCGCCTGCCCTCCCCCGTGTCCTTGTAGACCCGGCACCCCGAGAGGACCTGCTGGCGCTCGTCCTCGGGGACGGCGGCGTAGTAGGGGTCGGCGGGGTCGTAGTACTTGCGGGGGACGAGGCGGTCCATGAGGAGGTAGTCGTGCCGCCACCCCTTGACCATGAGGAAGGTCTTGATCTCCACCTTGGGGCCGATGTCGGAGACCCGGGCGTTCCGCTCCCCAAAGCAGAAGGTGATGAACCCCCCGCACAGCCTCCCCGTGGCCACCAGGTCCGTGAGGGCCGCGGGGACGTCCGTGAGGTACTTGACCTCCCCCGCGGGGTCCGCCCGCTGGCAGATGCCCAACCAGTTGCAGTCGTAGAAGTACCCCTGGGCCACCTGCCGCATGGTGCTCCTGACGGGCTCGGGCACCTCCTTGGCGAAGGCGTAGGCCCGCATGGCGGCCGTGGCCCGCTTGTGGTCCTCCAGGAGGCGGGCGGCGAACTCGCGGTACACCCCGTCGTAGTCCAACCCCTGCTCCCAGGAGATGTACACGGGCAACCGCTCCGTGGCGCTCACCACGCCGGACTGCACCTCCCAGTACCCCCGGAGGTAGGTGCAGGCGTAGTAGGGAGGACCGGGCGTCTCCCCGCCCGTGGTGACGGTGGTGGTGTGCTCGTTCCCCTCCGGGTCCCGGTACCTGCAGGACCAGTCGGTCCGCCACACCTTCCAGTAGGTGTAGGCCTCCGCTACAAAGGTGTGCATCCCGTTGTCCCCCAACCCCAGGGTCCGGGTGCTCGCCGCCACCTCCGGGCACCCTTGCACAGGGTTCGGGGAGAGGAGGGGCGTGTACCCCGTGTAGGGCGCGTCCCGGGTTGCTAACTGGGCCCCCTGCCACCGAATCCGCACCCACGCCGTGGCCCCCGGGAAGGTGGTGCGGGCGGAAACCTGAACCACCGCCCCGCCCGTGGTCACCACGGAAGGCGAGACGGTCAGGTGCACCTGGGGCGGCCCCACCGGAAGCTCCGGGTAATCCGGCGGGGTGTACCGCACCTGACAGGTGGTCTGGGCGGAAGCGAGACTGAGAAGGCCAAAAAGGAGGATGGCTAGCAACACTATGCGGGCCATCAAAGGCTAGTATAGCAACAAAGGCGAGAAGGGGCGGACCCTCTGGGGTGCGGTGGAGAGCGGCGCCCGTTCCCGGGGAAGGCGTTCTGCCCCCGTCTTACCCAGGAAGGGGCCGGTCCTTCTGGGGCCCCTACCCCAGGGCCGGCACCAGGTCCTCGAGGGCCCCCACCTCCCGCTTTAGCCGCGCCTCCCACCGCCTGAGGGCCGCTTCAATGGAGCCTATGTAACCCCAGGCCTGAAGGCGTCGCCCCGGCCCCCCTCCAGGGCCACCCTGGGTCCGATTGTCCTCGTGGCCTTCCGCTAGGCCACGAAGAAGTGAAGAAGATGAGCAACGCTAGGAGGAATGTGTGCTTGCTAGCGCGGGCCTTTTTCCAAATCGCTGCTTCTCTCGCTGCGAAGTGAGAGCAGTCCTAGCCCTAGGAAACGCCAACATGGGGGATTTGCCGGGGGCTTTGAGGCGGGAAGTCCCGACTCTTGAAAATCTCCAGCTCATCACTTAGCCTAAACCCGTGGTGTTCAAAAGATACGTTTTTTTCCCACTCTGGCTTTTGGGCTCCTTGACCCTGTATGGGTGCAATCCCGAGGGGAGCACCAGCAACCGCTTCGGGGGGTGGATCCCTCGGGCATCGGGGACTCAGGCGAACCTTACTCACGTAATCTTCACCGGCGAACGCTTTGTGGTGGCGGCGGGAAAAAGCCTGCTGATTTCGGAAGACGGAGTGAGTTGGCAGAGCCTAACGCTCCCAGATTCCGCGAATGTCTATAGGGTGGCCTACGGCCACGCCGGTTATGTAGCCCTTTCCCCAGGTAACATCTACACCTCCCCTGATGGCCAGACTTGGAGGAAAACGCCTGTAGCAACTTACTTGGAGGATGTGGCCTACGGAAACGGCGTCTATTTGATCGCGGGAATTTTCTCCGCCCTTATAGCATCTAGTGACGGGGTCACGTGGGAGAACGTCTCTCCTGAAGCCACGTTTGACGGTTGGACGCGAGTGTTTTTTCTCAATAACCGCTTCGTGGCCTTCAAGTACGACACTCCGTGGGTTTCTCAAGACGGTTACCAATGGACCAGAGGCGAAAACCCTAGCACAGCTCGTGTGTCGGGAGCCGCCTATGGCAACGGTCTCTATGTGGCCGTAGTTGGGGGAGGTGGTTTTGAAGTCATCACTTCCACCAACGGCTTGACATGGAGCAGAAATCCAGTTTCCTTCCTAAACCTGCACGACGTGGCTTATGGTCCTGAGGGATTTATCGCCGTAGGTGGCGCCGCAATAGGGGGGCTCATCGTTCGTTCCAGCGATGGAAGAAACTGGATTAGCCTGGGCTACAACGACAATACACGCCTCAACAGCGTGACCTATGGGAAAGGTCGGTATGTGGCTGTAGGCGATTACGGCCTCATCCTTACCTCTCGGTGAACGCCTCTTGGCAACCTGGGGAGCCTGTAAAATCCCCTATAAGAACTCCCCCTAGCCGCCCTCGGCAAACCCTAACTCCGCCTAGGCCTCCCAGGATTCAGGCCCTAGCCATAGGCAGGACCTCGAGGGGTACCTCTGCCCCAGCGGCGTAGACCACCTCACCCCGCACCAGGAGGACCAGGAGGGTGAAGCCCCCCTGGCGGATCCGCTCCGCGTAAAGGGGAAGCCTGGGGACGAGGGCGGGGACCTCTCCCGCCAGGCTGGCCAGGGAGGCGATGAGCTCCTCCGGGGTGAGCCCCCAGAGGACGTAGCCTTCCCCCTCCGCCCCGGTTCGCCGCTTCAGCGCCTCCAGAATCTCCCGTCCCAAAGCCTCTATGGCCTCCGCGCCTACCATCCTCTGAGCGCCTCCTTCGCCTTTTCCAGCCGCTCCAAAAGCTCCTCCTTCCGCTTGAGGAGGGCCCGGTAGAGGGCGAGCTCCTCGCGAAAGGCCTGGGGCCGGGTGAAGCCCTCGGGGGGCTGCCACCCTTTGCCCAGGTACTCCCAGCGCCACTTCCCCTCCTTCTTCACCCTGAGGTAGGGGTAGGGCCCGTGGGGGCAGTGGCGGCAGTCCTTGCCGCACCGCACCCACCGCCAGTAGACGGGGAGAGGGGAGAGGGCCGAGAGGCGCTCCCGCCTTTCCGTGAGGAGGCCCTCGAGGTCCTGGAGTTCCCGCTCCAGGCGCGCCGCCTCCCGCTCCAGCTCCGTCTTAGCTACAAGCTCCTCCACTCTAGCCCCCCTTTGTAGCTAAGAAGGCCCGCGGGGGGCCTGGGGAGCCCCCCTGGCCCTACCGGGCCCAGACCCTCCAGTGGGCCTCCTTCCTGCCGTACACCCAGGCCCCGTGGACCCCGGGGTCCTCGGGCTCCAGGTAGACCAGGTTCCACCCCGGGGAGAGCTCCAGGTCGTACTGGGCGGCCCGGGGGAGGTAGGCGCAATCCTGGAGCCCCCTCTTGACCACAGCTTCCTCCACGTGGACCAGGTACCAGAGGTGGTCGGGCAGCCGGTAGGGGAGGGCCTTGGGGTAGAGGAGGAGCCGGGCCTGGCCGCCGTCTGCCCGGTAGAGCCCGCCCCGGGGAGCGGGGGCGTGCGGGCTCAGGTCCACGTAGAAGGCCCCGCCCCCCAGGCAGAGGAGGTCGTAGGGGTCCGGCCCTCGGGGGACCTGGGTCCTGAGGGGCAGGTAGACCCGTCCCCCCACCACGGGGGCCTCCGCCTCCAGGACCCGCAAGGACCCCTCAAAGGGGGCGCCGTCCCCGTACCGGATGGTCATGCGCAGCTCGCCGGCGTTCAGAAGCTGAAAGCCCTCCTCCTCCCCGCCTCCGGGAAGGTCCTGAAGGCCGCAGGCGGCGAGGAGACCCAAAAGGGCGAGGAGCGCCTTCCGCACCTTTCACCTCCTACAGGCTCAGCCCGTGCCGGTGCAGCACCTCCCCCAGGGCCAGGAGCAGGGCGTGGTGGGGATGCTCCATGGGCTTGGCTAGGCTATGGAAGACGGCGAAGGGCTTTTCCTCCCCTCGGATGAGCCCCTCCTTCCGCCACTCCACCCGGAAGCCCGCGGCGTAGAGGGGGTTTAGGTCCACCTCCGTGGCCGGGACCTGCCCCTCCCGCTTCAGGATGCCCACAGCCCCGGAGTGGAGTCCGTTGAAGAACACGCCCACCCCCATGGGGCGGAAGTAGTAGGCCTCGTGGTTCAGGGAGTCGTACTGCCAGGGCCTGGTGGAGATCCACTCCAGGGCTCTCCCGAGGCGGTCCCGGTTCCAGGGGAAGGAGAGGACCGTGTCCCTGCTAAGGTCCAGGATGATGGCCTTGGGCTCGCCGTACCTGGCGGCCACCTGATGGAAGCCCATGAGCCGCGCCACTTCGCCGGGGATGGCGTCCTGGAGGAAGCGGGGCAGGGTGGGGTCCCCTTCCGTCCAAGCCAGCATCCCCTCAGCCATGAGAGGGAGGGCGGCCGCCCGCACCAGAAGCTTCAGGGGCTCCACCGCCCTCTTCTTGGCCAGCTCCTCCGCCAGCTGCAACACCTCTTTCTGCCTCATACCGCTAGTGTCCCAGAGGTCTCTCACAAAGGCTCACAGCCTGGGCTCCAAGGCGAAGAGCACCACGGCGTTTCGCCGATCGCCCAGGACCTCGTACCACACGCTCACTCCCTCAAGCCGCATCTCCCGGCCCAGGCGCACCATCCTCCCCTCCCAGGGCACCATGGGCCAGGGCCGGTCGGAAAGGCCCCGGAAGAGGGGGGTGCCCAGGAAGTGGAGGCGCTTGGCGGCTTCCTTTATGGCTTCCGTCAAGGTCCATCTCCCCTTTCTTAGCTACACGCTCTCCCCCTGACCCTCCTCCTTGTAGCTAAGAAGGAGGGCCTCGAGGTCCTCCCGGCGGACGTACCGGAACCGCCGGGGGTGCTCCGGGTCGTAGACCTGCTCCTCGAAGGCCTCCACCTCCTTCCCGGGAAAGTGCCGGAGGTGGCGGTGGAGGTCCTCGGCCTCCCGGCCAGGGACCAGGTCCAGGCTGGTGCTGGCACCGTCCTTGAAGCGGATCACGAGCCGTCTCATGGTGGCCTTCCTCCCTGGGGCCGTCTCCGGCCCCCGCGTCTTCCGTCTCCCTGCGGCGGGCGCTGGCCTTGTGGCGCGCTTGGGGTCCTCGAGGGCCGCCGCCCCGCGCCCTCTCCGCTTCTCTGGAAAAGGACCCCCGTTGGGAGGCCCAGGGAGGCCCCTCGAGGGGGAGGGGGTTATCCACCCTCTCCCGCCTCAGGGGTCTTTTGTGCGCGAAAGAAAGCTTTCGCGAAGGAAAACGGGGCAAACCCTCACCCTACCCCACCTTCCCGTCATCCGTTGACGGCCATGACCCACCGCCACACCTCGGCCGCCTCCTCGCTCCGCTCCGCGTCCCATCTGCCCAGGACCCGGTCCCCTTCCCCCCGGCGGTTCATTTGGGGGAAGGGGGCCCCAAAGAGGACCAGGTAGAGCTCCTCGTCGCCGGGCTCCGCCTGGTAGTGCCCCGCCACCAGGTGCACGGGGTCGGGCAGGTCCTCCCCGAGGAGGTCTTCCAGGGCCTCCCTTACCTCGGGGGGAAGCTCCTCCAGCCTCGCCCACACCGCCCGCTCGTGCAGGTAGGGGGTGCCGCCCAAAAGGGTGTCCTTCAAAAGCTCCATCCGCGCCTCCTCGGCCTTGAAGGGGGCCGTCTTAGCTACACGCCCTCTTGGCGCGTGGGCCCTTGTAGCTAAGACGGCCCCGCCTCGCCTACCCCGCCTTCCGCTTCGCCGCCTCCCCCTCTGGGGTGAGCCGGATCACCTCAGGTAGAGGCTTCCCTTCGGCCACGGCCTGGGGGAGCCCCTTCAGGCGCTCCAGGACCTTGTGGGGGATGAACCGGTGCTCCCCCTCAATGACCACCCGGGGGTAGGTGTAGAGCTCCCGCCCGATCCCCCAGGCCACCGCCGCCCGCTTGAGGGCCCCGGAGATGCCTCCCTTGAAGGGCTCCAGGTCCGTGGCCCCGGAGCCGTCCTGCTTCTCCACCCACTCCCCGGTATCGGGGTCCCTGATGGAGATGCTGGCGATGACCCCGTGCTCACCCCCCACCTGGGCCGGGGTGTAGCGCACCTGCCAGCCGAAGGGCCCGAAGGCCTCGTCCAACCTAGCCATCACCGCCCGGGCGTCGATGAAGGGGGCGATG
>Ga0197142_1000856_pt1 | contig 28439 bp, 31 predicted proteins | sample GBS60_MetaG_FD_148614 | JGI IMG/M metagenome (GOLD analysis project Ga0197142, IMG submission 148614) | Sediment microbial communities from Great Boiling Springs, Gerlach, Nevada, United States - GBS 60_MetaG | ecosystem: Environmental > Aquatic > Thermal springs > Hot (42-90C) > Sediment... | reverse complement strand
TCCTGGGCACGGGGCGGGAAGCTCCCCTTCTTCCCCCCTTGCCCCGCGTGGGCACCCAGGAGGACCTCCTCAGGATGGCGGGGGCCCTCGAGGGCCTGGCCCTGAGGCGGCCTTTGGTCCTGGTGTACCTGGGCACCGCCGTTTCCCCAGAAACCCTTCTGCGGGAGCTCAGGCGGGGGGACCTGGCCTTCCAGGTGCGGGGCGGCTACCTCCTGGTCCTGCAGATGGGCCGCCCCGAGGACGCCATGGGCCTCCTCAGGCGCCTCAGGGAACGCTTCCCCCTCTCCGCCTACGCCGTGGAGCGCTGGCAGGGGGGGAGCCTGGAAAGGGTGCTTTCCCGCCTCGAGGCCGAGGCCCTCCTCCAGGGCTAAGTGCCCCAAAAGCGCCGAGGCTCAGGAAAGGCTTGCTGGAAAGCGGTGGGCGGCCACTTAAAGGGCGGTGTAAGGTTAACGGGCCTACACCGGAAGCGGGTGTAAGAAACCCGGGTCTACCTTGCCCCAAGGGTTACTCCAAGGCCCTACCCTTAGGCTCAAGGAGGTAGGTCATGGAGAAGGGCAAGGAGATCAGCCAGGCGTGGCAGGAGGCCCTGGAAACCTACGGGGAGCGGGAAGAGGAGTAAAACCACCCCATGCTGGCTTAGGCCAGCGTGGGGGCATGCCTGGGGGGCTTTACCCCCCGGCCTCTATTTGCCCACCAGCCGCTTCCTCTCCGAGGGGTTCAGGACCTTTTTCCGAAGGCGGAGGCTCTTCGGGGTCACCTCCAGAAGCTCGTCTTCCGCCAGAAACTCCAGAGCCTCCTCCAGGGAAAGCCGCCTTGGGGGGATGAGGCGGATGTTCTCGTCGGAGCCCGCCGCCCGCACGTTGGTGAGCTTCTTGCCGATGGTGACGTTCACGTCCAGGTCGTTTTCCCGCACGTGCTCCCCCACGATCATGCCCACGTAGACCTCGGTCCCCGGCTCAATGAAGAACTGGACCCGCTCCTGCAGGCGGTGCAGGCTGTAGGCGGTGGCCACCCCCGCCTCCATGGCCACGGCGCTCCCCGTGGTCCGGGTGGGGATGGGGCCAGCTGCAGGGCCGTAGCCGTGGAAGGTGTGGCTCAGGATGCCCTCCCCGCCCGTGAGGGAGAGGAAGAGGCTCCGGAAGCCGAAGAGGGCCCGGGCGGGGACCACGAACTCCGCCCGCACCCGCTGGCCCACCTCCATGTGCACCATCTCCGCCCGCCTAGACCCCAGGGCCTCCATGACGCTCCCGAAGCGGTCCTGGGGGGCCTCCACCACCAGGAGCTCGTAGGGCTCGAGGCCGTCTTTGAAGAGGACCCGGGGCTGGCCCACGCTGAACTCGTACCCCTCCCGGCGCATGGTCTCCAGGAGGATGGCCAGGTGGAGCTCCCCCCGGCCCCTTAGCTCAAAGACCTCGGGGGCCACCTCCTCCACCTGGAGGGCCACGTTGGTGCGGAGCTCCTTTTCCAGGCGCTCCTTGAGCTTCTGCCCGGTCACGTACCGGCCCTCCCGGCCGGCGAAGGGGGAGGTGTTGGCGGCGAGGGTGAGGGCCACGGTGGGCTCGTCCACCCGCAGGCGGGGCAGGGGCTCGGGGGCCTCCTTGGCGGCGATGGTGTCCCCGATCTCCGCCCCCTCCAGGCCCGCCAGGGCCACGATGTCCCCGGGGAGGCTTTCCTCCACCTCCACCCGCTCCAGGCCCTGGTGGGTGTAGAGGGCGGCCACCTTGGCTTCCAGCGCCCGGTCCTCCTTGAGGATGACCACCCCATCCCCCTTGCGCACCCGGCCCCGGGCCACCTTGCCCACGGCCACCCGGCCCAGATAGGGGGAGTGGTCCAGGTTGGCCACCAAAAGCTGAAAAGGCCCCTCCTCCACCCTGGGGGGAGGCACGTGTTCCAGGATGGCCTGGAAGAGCTCGGAGAGGTCCTCCCTGGGCTCCTCCCGCCAGGCCCGGCCCTCCCGGCCGATGGCGTAGAGGTAGGGGAAGTCCAGCTGCTCCTCCGTGGCCCCAAGCTCCACCATGAGGTCAAAGACCAGGTTCAGCACCTCGTCGGGGCGGGCCTCCTTCTTGTCCACCTTGTTGAGGACCACGATGGGCTTGAGGCCCGCCTCGAGGGCCTTCCGGAGGACGAAGCGGGTCTGGGGCATGGGGCCTTCGGCGGCGTCCACCAGGAGGAGGACCCCGTCCACCAGGGAGAGGGCCCGATCCACCTCCCCGCCGAAGTCCGCGTGGCCCGGGGTGTCCACGATGTTGATTTTGACCCCCTGCCAGACCACGGCGGTGTTCTTGGCCAGGATGGTGATCCCCCGCTCCCTTTCCAGGTCGTGGGAGTCCAGGATCCGCTCCCCCTCGTCCTTGAAGAGGGCCTTGGCCTGCTTCAGCATGGCGTCCACCAGGGTGGTCTTGCCGTGGTCCACGTGGGCTATGATGGCAATGTTTCTAATCTCCATGGGCGCACCCAATCCCCCCACTCTACCACGGGAAGGCCCTTAGGATAAGGGCATGAGGGTGGCCACCTTCTCCCTGGTGGCCCGGGACCCCAAGACCGGGGACCTGGGCGTGGCTGTGGCCAGCAAGTTCCTGGCGGTGGGGGCGGTGGTGCCCTTCGCCGAGGCGGGGGTGGGGGCCATCGCCACCCAGTCCTACGCAAACCCCCGCTTTGGTTCCCAGGGCCTGGCCCTCCTGCGCCAGGGGGCGAGCCCGGAAGGGGTCCTCGAGGCCTTCCGCCGCACGGACCCCCATCTGGAGAAGCGCCAGTTCGGCCTGGTGGCGGCCACGGGGGAGAGCCTCACCTTCACCGGGGCCGAGTGCCACCCCTGGGCCGGGGGGCTTGCCGGGGAGGGCTTCGCCGCCCAGGGGAACCTCCTGGCGGGGCCCGAGGTGGTGGAGGCCATGGTGGCGGCCTTCCTCTCGGAAGAGGCCCCCTTTCCCGAGAGGCTTCTTTTGGCCCTGAAGGCCGGGGAGGAGGCCGGGGGGGACAAAAGGGGCAAGCAGTCGGCGGCCCTTCTGGTGGTGGGGGAAAAGAAGGGGTACGGGGGGCTTTGGGACCGCTACCTAGACCTCCGGGCCGACGACCACCCCGAGCCCGTGGAGGAGCTTTTCCGCCTCCTTGCCCTTCACCGCCTCCTCTTTGAGCGGCCCCAGGAGAGGCGCCCCCTCGCCGAGGCCGAGGTGCGCTGGCTTCAGGGGGTTCTGAAGGGCCTGGGGCTTTACCAAGGCGAGGTGAACGGGGTCTTCGGGGAGGAGACGGAGCGTGCCTTTCTGGTCCTCATCGGCATGGAGAACCTGGAGGAGCGCTATGGGGGCGGGCCCGAGGTGGACGAGGCCACCCTGGTCTACCTCAAAAGGAGGTACGGATGGAGCTAGGGGCGGGGGGCGTGGTCTTCAACGCCAAAGGGGAGGTCCTCCTCCTCCGGGACCGCATGGGCTTCTGGGTCTTTCCCAAGGGCCACCCCGAGGAGGGGGAGGCCCTCGAGGCCGCCGCCGTGCGCGAGGTCTGGGAGGAGACGGGGGTGGAGGCCGAGGTCCTTTCCCCCCTCTTTCCCACCCGCTACGTGAACCCCAAGGGGGTGGAGCGGGAGGTGCACTGGTTCCTCATGCGGGGTGAGGGGGAGCCCCGGCTGGAGGAGGGGATGACCGGGGCGGGCTGGTTCGCCCCTGAGGAGGCCCGGGCCCTCCTCTCCTTCCCCGAGGACCTGAGGCTTCTGGAGGTGGCCCTTGAGCGCCTACCGCTTTGAGGAGAAGACCCCCAGGATCCACCCCACGGCCTTCATCGCCCCCGGGGCCCACGTGGTGGGGGAGGTGGAGGTGGGGGAGGGGGCCTCCATCTGGTTCGCCGCCGTGGTGCGGGGGGATCTGGAGCGGGTGGTCGTTGGCCCGGGGAGCAACGTGCAGGACGGGGCTGTCCTCCACGCTGACCCCGGCTTCCCCTGTCTCCTCGGGCCCTCTGTCACCGTGGGGCACCGGGCCATCGTCCACGGGGCGGTGGTGGAGGAGGGGGCCTTGATCGGCATGGGGGCCATCGTCATGAACGGGGCCCGCATCGGCAAGAACGCCGTGGTGGGGGCGGGGGCGGTGGTCCCGGGGGGTATGGAGGTCCCCGAGGGGATGCTGGCCCTGGGGGTGCCGGCCCGGGTGGCGAAGCCCGTTTCCCCTCCGGAAAACGCCCCCCGCTACCGGGCCCTGGCGGAGCGGTACGCCAAGGGGCTTTCTCCCCTGACCCTTCCCAGGCGGTACCGCCTCACCTTAAGGGGCCAGGACGCCCTCAACCCCTTCAGCGAGCTCCACCTCAGGCTCAGGCGGGAGAGGGGGGTCCTGGAGAGCCTGAGGCGGGTGGCCCAGGGGTTTCCCCTGACGGAAGAGGAGGCGGGGCCCCTACTCTCGGAGGGGCTCATCGCCCCCGAGTGAGCCCAGGGCTACACTAGGAGAAGCGCAAAGAGGCCAGTATGGAGCGCAAGATGGTGGAGATAGAAGAAACGGGACTTACCTTTGAAACCCACGTGGACCTGGGCCGCCTCGAGGGCCTGGCCGCCGAGTGGCTCCAGGTCATCGGGGAGGACCCCAACCGGGAGGGCCTCCTCAAGACCCCGGAGAGGGTGGCCAAGGCCTGGGCCTTCCTCACCCGGGGCTACCGGCAGAGCCTGGAGGCGATCGTCAACGGGGCCATCTTCCAGGCCGAGGGGAGCGAGATGGTGGTGGTGAAGGGCATAGAGTTCTACTCCATGTGCGAGCACCACATGCTCCCCTTCTTCGGCCAGGTGCACATCGGCTACATCCCCGGGGAGAAGATCCTGGGCCTTTCCAAGTTCGCCCGCATCGTGGACATGTTCGCCCGCCGCCTTCAGGTGCAGGAGCGGCTTTCCGTGCAGATCGCCGAGGCCATCCAGGAGATCCTGGAGCCCAGGGGGGTGGGGGTGGTGGTGGAGGGGGTCCACCTCTGCATGATGATGCGGGGCGTGGAGAAGCAGCACTCCCGCACCCTCACCAGCGCCATGCTGGGGGTCTTCCGGGAGGATGCCAAGACCCGGGAGGAGTTTTTGAGCCACCTGAAGTGAGCCAAGGCCCCGCCTGAGCTGAGCGGGGCCTTCCGTCTCTTTCGGTCTTACTTCGGCGTGGAAGGCGGGGCGGGCACCTCGCACCCGGGCACGGCCATCTGAGGCGCTACTTCCTGGACGTTCACGGGGATTTCCGCCTCCCCCACCCCCTCCACGTGCAGGCGCAGGATGCCGCTTTCCGCTCCTGCCGGCACCCGGAACATCAAGGTGGCGGGGTTTTCCAGCTGGGTGATCTCCGGGCTTTCGGCGAAGAGGCCGGGCTCAGGGGGGAAGAGGGCGTAGCTAAGCCCCTGGTCCCAGTCCTCCTGGGTGCCGAAATCGTTCCCCTTTAGGGCCATCCAGTCCCCCGCCCGCACCGCACAGCCCGAAACCACGTCGGGCTGAACGGACTGGATGCGGAGGGCGCCGGTGGTCTTGATCCCCTGGGGGCTGGAACAGGCCGCCAGGGCCAGCAGGGCCAAAAACAGGCTTCTTTTCATGCCTTCCTCCTTTTGGGGTTGGGAAGGCCCCGGACGGAGTGGATCGTCCGGGGGCGCATCCCTATTCCGAGCAGGGGCCAGGGCCCGCCAGGCCGTTGTTGTAAGCGTCCAGGGTGGCGGCGTAAGCCTTGGCCAGGCTGGCCTGGTCCTTGGGCGCGTTGCTGGGGGTGTAGGCGCTGAAGAAGCCTTCCGCCCAGGTTATGGCCGCGTCCACCTCAGGCGGGGTGGCGGCCCCGTTCAGGGTGTTGAGCTTGGCGGCGATGTACTGGTGGGCCAGGATGTAGTAGGCGTTGCCGCCCGAAGGGGGCGTCCAGAGGACCTGGTAGTAGCTCTGGTCCGAGAGGTAGAAGAGGGTGTCCTCGCCCATCATGGCCCAGGTGTCGTCGTAAGGGGCGGGGCCGTACTTGGAGTGGGTCTTCCAGTAGCCCTGGGTCAGGGTGCAGCCTGCCTCGCACGGGACGGAGACCTTGACCATGGCCGAGGCGCTTCCCGTGGTGCCGGTGGTGTGGGTGGTGAAGGTGGCGGTGTTATCCACTTGGTGCTCCCCGCAGGCCTCCAGGCGCACCCAGCGCTCAAAGAAATGGGTCTGGGAGATGACCCCGCTGGGGTCTATGGCGCTTATGGCTCCCGTGGGGGTGGCCGAGGGGTCGTCCACGGTCACGCTTTCGTCCACCTCCCTGGTGGGGCTGGTGAAGCTGAAGGCCTTTTCCGCGGTGGCGGTGTTGGGGAAGGTGGTGCCGTCGGTGCCCCAGCGCACGCTGGCCGTGTTGGCGCGGGCCTCTCCGTCGGGCAGGGCCTGGCTGTAGGTGCAGACCAGGCTGGCCCCTTCGCCAAGCGTGTAGGGGAAGCTCACCCCGCAGTCCAGGCTCACGCTCTCCCCGGTGGAGAGGGTATCCGTGGGGGCCTGGAGGACCACGTCCCCCGTTCCGGTGTTCCTGATGGTGACCTTGCCCGCCACCTTGAAGTCCGAGTCCGTGGGGGTGCCCACCAGGCTCACGGCGTACTTCACCAGGTAGGACTGCCCTGGCATCAGGGTCAGCTGGCCGGTTTCGGGGTCGGTGACCCGCTTCTCCATGGTCCAGGTGTAGGTGCGGGTGAAGCTGGGGTTGGCGGTCTTTTCCACCGTGACCGCGGGGCCCACCGCCACCTGGGGCTTCAGGGCCTGGGGGGCCTGGGAGCACGCTCCCAAAAGCCCCACCGCCAGTAAAACGCCGTACCAATGCCGCATACCAATCCCTTCCTTTCCGAATCAGTGGTTTGCGCTCTCCGAGGGGAGGCTCAGGTCCATCCTACCCAAGCTCTCCCCATCGGCCAGCACCAAAAGGGCGTGTTGACCGGGGCTTAAGACCACCTCCCCGGTCCAGGTGTAGCCGTCCTCGCTCCTCAGGGCGAAGGACTGGCCGTCTTTGACCAAGGCCACCTGGGTGGCCCGAAAACGCAGGGTGAGGCGTACCTGGGGGCCTTCCAGGGCCTGGGGGCTGTAAAGGGGGCCCGCCACCACCTGGAGGAAGAGGGGGGCTTCCACCTCTTCCTGACCCCTGGCCCGCACGAGGAGGGTGTGGAAGCCGGGGGGGAGGCTGAGGCGCGCCCGGGCGGCGTAGTAGTTCTCCCCTCTGGGGAGAAGGTTCACCCGCCCCGTGGGGAGCTCCAGCCAGACCTCCCTGGCCTCGCCCTGGACCAGGGCCTTCACCTCCACCTCGGCCCCGGACAGGGGGGTGGAGGGGTCCAGGGTGGCCACCAGACTGAGGCGCTCGGCGGTGTAGGTGACCTCCACCTCCCGCTTGGGAGGGGTCACCTCCACCCGGGCTTCCTGGAGGCCCCCCTCGAGGGCCACCTGGACCTCCGCGGCCTTGGCCTCCCGGTAGCCTTCGGGGAGGTAGCGGGGGTCGGGGTAGACCCGGTAGGTCCCGGGGAAGAGCCCGCCCAGGAGGGCCCGGCCGTTCACGTCCGCCCGGGTGCAGCGCGCCACCGGCCCCCTGGCGCACACCCCGGCGTAGGCCAGGCCCCCTTCCTTCCCCTCTTCCACAACCACCACGGCAAGCTGGGTGGCGGGGGCGAAGGGCAGGGACTTTTCCAGGCGGGCGTTCAGCTTCACCTCGAGGCCCTCCTCCCCCACCGGGGCCAAGGTGGCGGGCAGGTTGGGGAAGTGGAGGCGGCCTTGGCCCGCCGGGGCCAGGAGGCGGTAGCGGCCCTCGCCGTCCGTGGTCTCGCAGGCGCTGCCCAGGCAGACCTGGAGGCCCGCCAGGGGGGTCTCCCCGGGGTCCAGCTTTCCGTTCAGGTTCTCGTCCCGGAAGGCCTGGCCCGCCACCTCCCCCCCTTTGCGCCCGCCGAAGAAGTCCACCACCTCCTTGGGGGTGGCAAAGGTGAGGGCCTGGGCGTAGAAGAGGCTGAGGCCAAAGCCGTGGAGGGCCTCCCCGCCCCGCAGGGTGAGGGTGTAGGAGGCCCCCAGGGCCAGACCGGGCTGCAGGAAGTTCCGCTGGTAAAGGCTGAAACCCAGGCGCTGGCTGGCCTCGGCCTCCAGGCGGTACTCGTAGGCGAGGCGGCTTTGCAGGCTTCCCGTCCAGAGCTGGCTCCAGGCGGCCCCGTAGAGGGTGAGGTCCTGGTCCGTGCCCCGCCGGATGAGGTATTGGCCCTCGAGGGTCCCCCCGGGAAGGGGAATGCGCAAGGTGGCGTTCCCTTCCCAGAGGGGGCTTTCCCGGCTCACGTGGCGCAGGCTTCCCGAGAGGCTGAAATCCCGGGTACCCAGGGCCAGGCTGGCCTGGTAGACCTGGCTTTCCGGGGCTTCCCCGGACAGGCTCCGGTTCAGGCCGTACCCCAGGCCCAGGCTCCCCGTGTACTCCCCGGGCTGGCCGAAGACCAAGCTGAGGCTGGGGCTAAGCCCAAAGCCCCGGCTCTCCCCCTGCTGGCGGTAGCTCCCCGTGAGCCTCAAGAAGGCGCCCGCCAGGGGCTGGTAGTAGAGGGTCAGCTGGTTTTGCCATAGCCCCGTCTGGGAGCCCAGCTGCAGGCCGGTGCTGGCCCTTAGGCCCAGGGGGTAAAGGCTCCGGGTGCCCCCGGCCAGGCCCAGGGTGTGGAGGCCGGCCAGGGGCACGCCGCTGTAGCTCTGGACCAGCTCTATTTCCTGCGTCTGCCAGGAGAGGCTCTGGCTGAGGCCGAGGGAGAGGTTGTAGCCTCCCGCCGCCTGGCCGGAGAGGTCCCCGCCCAGGCCCAGGTTCAGACCCGAGCCCAGGGGCAGGCGGTAGCGGAGGCTCAGGGTATCCTGCTGCCCCTGGGGGGTGCGCTTTGTGCCCACGCTTCCCTGCAGGTCCAGGCTCCTGTCCATGCTGACCCCGCTGGCGCGGAGGGTGAGGGCCTGGGGCTGGTAAGCGCCTTCCAGGCTCAGGCGGACGGGCTCCAGGCGGAAGCTCCCCGCCAGGCTCAGGCTTCCTCCTCCCCCCTGGGCCCGGGCCTCCCAGCCCTCCCCCTTGAGGCTCAGGGTGAGGCTTTGGGGCGGGCGCAGGGGGTCTTGCAGGTCCCCGCTGAAGGCGCCGGGGCTGGCGCTGGCGCTCACGTAGTCCGAGAGGGCCCCCGAGAGGCTCGGGGCCACCTGGTAGCCCACCTGGGCCTGGAACTGGCCCCGCTCCCAGCTGGCCCCCAGGGAGAGGGCCAGGCCCAGGTTCAGCGTGAGCTCCGGGTCCTTGCCTTGGCCTTGGCCCCGCAAGGGGTCCTGAAAGAGGACGATGACCCCCGCTTCTTTGCGGGCCTCGGCCTGGCCCCTGGGGGTGGCCCGGAGCTTCAGGTAAAAGCGGTAGCCCTGGGAGATCTCCCCCGTGGGGCTCACCAGCACCCGCACCACTCCCGTCTCCCCCGGGTCCAGGCGCAGGCTTTGGGGGTTCAGGAAGACCTGGGCCATGGCGGCCTCGGCCTCCAGCAGGATCTCTTCCGTCCGGTTGGAGCGGTTTTGCACGTAGACGGGAAACTCAAAGGGCCCGCCCACCTCCGCCTGGAGGGTGGTGGGGGCGGAGAGGGTGATCTCGGTGCGGGCAAGGACCTGAAGGGGCACCTCGGCGCGGGCCACCTCCTCGTCCTCCAGGTAGGCCACCACCCGGGCCAGGCTTTGGGTGCCCGCGGGCAGAGGGGGCACCCGCAGGGTGAAGCTCAGGGTTTCCACCTGGCCTTCCAGGGCCACCACCCGCTCGGAGGAGAGGGCCTGCCAGCCCTCGGGGGCCTCGAGGCGGAACCGCGCCGTCCCCTGCCCTTCCACCTTCAGGCTCAGGGTGAGGTACTCCCCCGGAGCCCCAGCCTGGCCGGGGGAGGGGAGGAAGCGGACCTGGGCAAAGGCCAGGCCCAGAAGAAGGAGCAGGGGCAGGAAAAGGCGCATCCTAAGGTTGCCTCAGGGCGGTGACCAGGGCTTCCACCACGTAGCTCCCAGCCCGTTCCGAGCCCAGGAGCTCCAGGGCGAACTCCAGGCGGAGCTCCAGCCAGTCCTCGGTGGGGCCGGTCTGGGTGTAGATGATCTGCGGGGTGCCGTCCGCCCGGAGCCAAAGCCCTCCGTTGACCCGGTAGAGGACCTGCCGGGCGGGGAGGAGGAGCTGGCCGCTTTGGTCCTTGAGGTCGGGGATCTGCAGGACCAGGCTCCAGGTATCGGGAGCGTTGGAGAAGACCTGGACCGGAAGCACCCCACCTTCCAGGTTGCTGGCGGGGTAGGTGGCGGGGAAGCTCTTGGGCGGGTAGTCTTGGAGTTCAAAGGCGATCTGGGTGGTGGGGGTGCGCAGGGCCACGGTCTCGGGGATTAGGGTCTGGACGATCCAGGTGGCCTGGGCCAGGGCCGGGGCGAGGGTGAGGAGAAGGCCAGCCAGAAGGGCTTTCATGGGGTACCTCCTTTTTCTCCCTCCTGGGAGGGGGGTGGGGTGGGGGGCGCCGCCAGGGGGGCCCGCAGGGCGAAGGGAAGGTCGGCGGCCACGTCCTTGCTGGGGTCGCCGTAGTTGAGGATGGCCAAGGCGGTGTAGGTGCCGGCGGGTAGGGGGCCCACCAGGGCGATGGGCAGGATGCGGATCTGCCCGGGCAGGACCACCACTTCCTCCACCGCCACCTCGGCCACCTTGCGGCCCGTGGCGTCCCGCACCTCAAAGCGCCCGGAGAGCTTTTGGGCGGTGTTGCCGGTGTTCTGGTACTGCAGGGCGAAGCGGAAGGGGTCCTCGGGCTTCTGGGGGGGGCTAGGGACGATGCCGGCTATGCGCCCCGAGGTGGTGAGGGGGGGTAGGTTCACGTAGAAGACGTGGGCCATCCGCACCCGGAAGGTGGCCAGGGGTACCCCGGGAGGAGGGTTGGGGTCCTCGGACTCCAGGAAGAGCACGCCCCAGTGGGTGCCAGGGGCGGCCTCCTTGGGCACGGTGAGGGTGTAGGTGATGGGACGGGAGGCCTTGGCCTCCAGGAGGAACTCCGCCGGGGAGAAGGTGGCCCAGGGGCTGGCGCTTTCCTTTAGCGTGCCCGCGGGTAGAAACTGAATCTTTCCCATGGGATCGTAGGTCCAGTCTCCCAGGCTTACCCGGACCCGCACCGGCCGGGTGCCCACGTTGTAGACCCTTAGGGTTTGGGTAAGGCTTTCCCCCGGTTTGGCCTCCTTGAGGAGGACCGGGGGTTCCACGCCCAGGGTGCTCTGGGCCAGGGCGCTCAGGGCCAGGGTGAGAAAAAGGGGGAAGATTCGCTTCACGCTTCTCCTTAAAAAAGGGCCTGGCCCTTTGGGCCAGGCCCCATGCCCCTCTACCAGGCGGTGGTGGCGAGGGTGTAGGTGAGGTTCGCGGTGCTCTTGCCAAAGAGGTCGCTGTTGACCTTGATGGCCACCACCACCAGGTCGTCCAGCCAGCTCTTGTAGCCGCACCGCTCGGGGTTGTTGCCGGAGCGGGTGCCCGTGGGCCCGGCCTGCAGGTTCTTGGGCACGAGGTGGAGGCTAGCCCCGTTGGGAAGCTCGTAAAGCCCCGTGGCCGCGCCGAAGGTGTCGCAGGGGTTGTCCTGGATGTAGAGGTGCTGGATGCCCTGGGCTCCTTCTGGGTCGTTGCGGGTCACGGTGAGGTCCCACTGCTTGCCGTTAGAGAACTTCTGCAGGATGAAGGTGCGGTAACAGACGAAGTGGTTCTTGCTCCCCGGCACCAGTTCCCCGTTCTTGTCCAGCTTGATGGGGGGGTAGGCGGTCACCTGCCCGCCGCCGTTGATGGTGATGTTGGGCCATTGGGCCGCGGAGTAGCTGGTCCCCAGGGGCAGGGTCTGGACTTGGTTGTAGAAGTTGTTGCCCAGCTGGGTCTTGACATCTTGCTCCGCGAGGCCATAAACGCAGACCATCTGCCCCCCGAAGTCCGGGCCTGAGTTCGGCCAGTTGGCCCCGTCCAACCCCGTGAGGTCAAAGGTCAGGGTGGTCACGTCCAGGTGCAGAGCCGTGGCCTTGGGGAGGATGAGCTCAATGGTCTGGTTCACCGCCGCCGAGTCCTGCCCCTTGGCGTAGGCGTCGGGGCCGTTCCCCTGGGTGGGGGCCACCTGCTGGGCCAAGGCCAGGGGTGCCAAAACCAGCACTGCTGCCAGAATGCCTTTGCGCATAATGCCCTCCTAAATCTGCCCTTAAGAGGTGGTGGCCTCTTCAGGACGCCCTCACGGTACCCTCACCCCCGTTACCCGGGCGTTACAGGTACAAGCCCGTTGCCTCACCAGAAAAGGGCCCGGTTGTGGTAGGCTGGCCTAAGGAAGGTAACGCTTTGAAACGCCCCCTTAACGAACCCCTTCACGCCTTAGCCCTCCGCGGGAGGCCCCGCCTCCTTCGGGACGGGGAGGGAGTGCGCCTTTCCCTAAAGGGCCTGGCCCTCCTTTACTACCTGGCCCTCGAGGGCCCCACCTCCCGGGTGCGCCTGGCGGACCTCCTCTACGGGCACAGCGCGGGCCTGCAGAACCTCAGGGTGGAGCTTCACCGCCTGGCCAAGGCCCTGGGGCGGGAGGTCTTTCCCAAGGGGCAGGACCCTCTGGTCCTCCCTTCCTGGATCCGGCTGGAGGCCCCGGGGGAGGGGGAGGTTTTGGAGGGTCTGGAAGAGGTGGGGGGGCTTTCCGACTGGGTCTATGGCCTGCGGGAGCGGTACCGGGACATCCCGGTACCCGATGCCCGAAGGGCCCTTCTGCGGGAACTCGCCGCCTTGCGCCCTCCCTTTTTGCTGGTGCTTCGCGGGCGGCTTGGGGCGGGGCACAGGTCCTTCGCCCAGGCCCTGGCGGGGGCTTTGGGCCTCCCCTTCCACCAGACCCTCCGCCTGGAGGGCCTGGTCTACCTGGAGCCCCCTTACCCCCAGGTGGCCCTCAAGGACCTCCTCCGTTCTAAAGCCCTTCTGGTCCTCCGCCTGGACCCTGGGGAGGAGCCCCGGTTTTTCCTGGAGCTCAGGGCCCAGTACCCGGCCGAGCGGGTCCGGGTGGTGGAGCTTCCCCCCCTCACCTGGCTCGAGGCCAGGGAGAGCCTGCTGAAAGACCTCCCCTTCGCCGAGGCCGCCCGGGTCTACGTCCAGGCGGGGGGAGAGCCGGAGTGGATCCCCGACTGGCGTGCCTGCCCAGAGGGTCCCAAGCGCTCCCTGGCCCAGCTCCGCTTGCAAACCCGTTTCCTCAGCGAGGGGGCCCGCTTCGCCCTGGAGCGGCTTTCCGTGGTGCCAGGGAGAATCCCCGAGGAGGCCCTGGACGCCTTGGGGGCTCTGCCCCATCTGGACGAGCTGGAGCGCAAAGGGTTTTTGGTCTACCGCCAGGGCTACCGCTTCGCTGGGGAGGGGGAACGGCGCCTCCTTTACGCCGCCCTGCCCCTGGGCCAGCGCCAGGAGCTCCACGAGCGGGTGGCCACCGCCCTCGCCCTCTCGGGCCGGGCCCTGGAGGAGGCCTTCCACAGGAGGGCTTTGGGAGAGGCCTTTGCGGAGCTTCTTCCCTTCCACCTGCGCCAGGCCCTTTCTGGAGAGGGCTTGAGGCGGCGCGCCCTGGGCCGGGGGGCGGAACGGGCTATTTTGCCCAAGGGAGGAGAAGGGGTTTTCGCCTGGGAAAAGGGCTTCTGGGTGGCCCTTCTGGAGCCCGGGGAGGAGGCCCGGTTTTCCTTAGAGCCTCAGGAAGAGGAGGTGCTTTTGGAGGTGGCGGGGGAGGCCTACAACCCGGAGGATGCCTGGGGGTTTTTCCTGCGGGTTGGGACCACGGCTAAGGAGGGGCACGTGGCGCTTAAGGGGCACTTCGCCCAGCGCTTCCTCCTGCCTCCGGGGCCCGTTTTCCTCAGCTTTTACGGCCTGGGGCTGGCGGAGTTCACCCTGGAGGCCTTCCGTCCCCGGGAAGACGGGCTTTCGGCCTGGGACCTAGCGGCGTAGGAGGTTGAGGAGCAGGGTCAGGATCAGGGAAAGGAGCAGGGCCGAGGTGAGGGGGATGTAGACCCTAAGCCCCTCCCGCTCTATGCGGATGTCCCCGGGCAGGTGGCCGAACCAGGCGAAGAGCTTGGGGAAGTAGAGGAGGGTAAGCCCCAGGAGGAGCAAGAAAAGCCCGGCGTAGATGAGGACCTTACCCGCCTCCATCCCCCACCTCCAGATAGGCGGTGAGGGCCGCCCCCAGAAGCCCCGCCTCCCCCCCCAGAAGGGCCTTCCTGAGGGGAGGGACCTCCCAGCCCTCCAGGTAGCGGCGGTAGGCCTCCTGGAGGGCCTCCCAGTACGCCTCGGGGGCGTTCAGGGCGATCCCGCCCCCCAGGACGACCACCCCGGGGTCAAAGGCCTTGACCAGGCTGGCGAGGCCGATCCCCACGTACCGGGCCCCCTGGAGGAGGATGCGCTTGGCCTTGGGGTCTCCTTCCCCGAAGAGGCGGAAGAGCTCCCGGGTGTCCACGGGCCTGCCGTAGGCGTAGCCCGCTTCCCGCTCCAGGGCCCGGCCCGCCGCCAGGGCCTCCAGGCACCCCTCGAGGCCGCAGCCGCACACCGGCCCTCCGGGGAGCAGGGTGGTGTGGCCCAGCTCCCCTCCTTGGCCCCTTTCTCCTCGGAGGACCCTCCCTTCCAGGACCACACCGCCCCCGATCCCCGTGGAAACGGTGAGGAAAAGGGAGGACCTCTCTCCCCTGCCCGCCCCCAGGTGGTGCTCGGCCAAGGCGGCGGCGTTGGCGTCGTTTTCCAGGTGGACGGGCCTTCCCGTGGCCTCCTCCAGGAGGCGGCGGATGGGGAAGTCCACCATGTGGGGGATGTTGGGGGTGAAGCGGATCACCCCTTCCCGGAAGTCCAAGGGCCCCGGGGTGCCAAGGCCGATGGCCTTCGCCTTCACCCCCGCTTCCTCCTCCGCCCGCCTCGCCGCCTCCGCCAGGGCCCTCACCACCGCCACGCCCCCCTCCTTGGGGGTGGGGAGGACCACCCGGGAGAGAAGCTTCTTCCCGTCAAAGGCCCCGGCGGCGATCTTGGTGCCGCCCAGGTCCAGGCCCACCACGGTCATGGGATCCCCTCCTCCAAAAGGGCCTCGGCCTCGCCGTAAAGGGCCTCGGGCACCCATAGGGACACGTCCCCCATGTAGGTGCCCAGGGCGGCCTCGGGGAGGCCGGAGAAAGGGGTTTCCAGGACCACGGGGATGCCCTTGGCCTCGAGGCGGGCCTTCACCCCCTCGGCCACGGGCCGGGGGGCGGTGAGGAGCTTCCGGTAAGGGGTTCCGGCGATCAGGCGGCGTTCCATAGGGCCTCCACAAGGCGCACGTAATCTTGGCCTGCGGCCTCCACCTCCGAAAGGGGGATGGCCTCTTTCAGGGTGTGGGCCAAAGAGGGGTCCCCGGGGCCATAGCCCAGAACCGGGGCCTTGGCCCCCAGGTAGGGGGCGTCGGTGGTGAAGGGCCAAAAGGAGGCCTCCTCCTGCCCCAGGGCCTTGAGGGCCGCCCTTAGGAGGGGGTAGTCAGGGGGGAGGCGGTAGGGGGGCCAGAGGGCGGGGATCCGCATCCTTACCTCCCCCGAGGTCCTTTCCTCCTCCGGGACGTAGACCGAGGCGTCCCCCAGGGTCTTCAGGGCCTCCAGAAGCCTCTCCAGGTCCGCCTCGGGCTCGTAGCGCACGTCCAGGTAGAGGCGGACCACCTCCGGGGTCTGGTTCCGGGCCCCGGGGAAGGTGTCCACCCGGGTGGGGGTGAGGTGGAGGCCGGGGAAGGGGGGAAGCCCCCTTAGGGCCAGGAGGTACTCGGCCAGGTCGTAGAGGGCGCTCTCGGGGCCCGGGAGGGCGGCGTGCCTGGCCTCCCCCTTCAGGTCCACGAAGACCTCCGCCCGGCCCCGGTGCCCCCGCACGAGCCTGCGCCCGGAGGGCTCCCCCAGGATGAAGGCCAGGGGGGAGAGCCTTTCCGCCGCGTAGCGGCTCCCCAGGCCCCCCACCTCCTCCTGCACCGTGGCCAGGAAGCGGACCCGCCCTTTAAGGGGCCTCTTCTTCAGCTCCTCCAGGGCCAGGAGCATGGCCACCAGGGGGCCCTTCATGTCCACCGCCCCCCGGCCGTGGACCACGCCGTCCACCACGGCCCCCTGGGGGTGGGGCCAGAGGGCCTCGTCCCCCACGGGGACCACGTCCATGTGCCCGGTGAGGACCACCTCGGGCTCCCTCTCCCCCAAAAGGGCCTCCACGTTGCCGGCCTCGTCCAGCCCCGCCTCGAGGCCCATCCCCTTCAGGGCCTCCAGGAGGAGGCCCGCCACCTCCCCCTCCCTTCCGGGAAGGCTTTCCGCCTGGAGGAGGCGGGAGAGGAGCCGGACCCAGTCCACGCCCCTATCCTACACCCCGGGCCAGGGCCGCCTGGTAGAGGGCGATCCCCAGGGCCACGGAGGCGTTCAAGGACTCGGCCTCGGGGCGGATGGGGATGCGGAAAAGCTCGTCGCAGCTTTCCCGCACCAGCCTGCGCATCCCCTCCCCCTCCGAGCCCACCACCAGGGCCAGGGGCCTATTCCAGTCCAGCTCCTTGGGGGTCTTCTCCCCCCTCAGGTCCAGGCCAAAGACCCAGAGGCCCCGCTTCTTGAGCGCTTCCAAGGTCCTGGGAAGGTTCTTCACCTTGACCACGGGAAGCTTCAGGGCGGCCCCGGCGCTGGCCTTTAGGGCCAGGGGGGAGAGGGGGGCGGCCCGGCGCTCCTCGGAAAGCACCCCGTGGGCCCCTAAGGCCAAGGCGCTTCGGATCATGGCCCCGTAGTTCCGGGGGTCGGTGATCCCGTCCAGGACCACGAGGAGGGGGGGCTCCCCCCGCCTTTCCGCCAGGAGGAAGGCCTCCTCCAAGGTGGCGTACCTGGGCTCCTCCACCAAAGCGGCGATCCCCTGGTGGCGGGTGGTCTTGAGGAGGGTGTCCAGCTCAATCCGCGGGACCAGGACGTAGGGAGCCCCCAGCTTGTCCAGCTCCCTTAAAAGCCACCCCTCCACCCCCTTGGCCACCAGGACCCTTTCCACCCGTCCCTCCCGGATGGCCTCGAGGACCGGGTTCCGCCCGTAGATCCACATGGTCCGAGTCTACGACGCTGGTAAGATGATGGAGAAGGAGGCGCCATGTACAAGACCATCCTCATGCCCACGGACGGAAGCTCCTGCAGCTTCCAGGCCCTGGAGCACGGCCTGGGCCTGGCCAAGGCCCTGGGGGCCAAGGTCCACTTCCTCTACGTCCTGGAAAACCCTGCCCAGGCCATCTGGATCGCCCCGGAAAGCGTCCCCTATGGCCTGGAGCTCCTGGAAGACCTGAGAAAAGCGGGGGAGGAGGCCATCGCCAAGGCCCTCTCTTTGGCCCAGGAGAAGGGGGTGGAGGCCACGGGGGAGGTCAAGGAGGGGGTGCCCATCCCCACCATCGTGGAGGCGGCCAAGGGCTTTGACCTCCTGGTCATGGGCACCCACGGGCGCACGGGGCTGGACAAGCTCCTCCTGGGCTCGGTGACGGAGGGGGTCTTGCACCGGGTGTCCGTCCCGGTCCTGGTGGTGCGCTGCCGCTAGATCAGCCCCCAAGGGGCTACCTGGATGCGCCTTATCTCGGTTTTCGTTTCCTCCCGGCTTTCGCCGGAGGACCCCCTATACCCCAAACTGGTGCGCTACGGGGAGGTCCTGGCCGAGGAGGGGTTTGGCCTGGCCTCCGGGGGGTACCAGGGGGGGATGGCCGCCTTGGCCAGGGGGGTGAAGGCTAAGGGGGGACTGGTGGTGGGGGTCACGGCCCCCGCCCTTTTCCCCGAGCGGAAGGGGCCCAATCCCCATGTGGACCTGGAGCTCCCCGCCGCCACCCTTCCCGAGCGCATCGGCCGTCTTCTGGACCTGGGGGCGGGGTACCTGGCCCTGCCGGGTGGGGTGGGCACCCTGGCTGAGCTGGTCCTGGCCTGGAACCTCCTCTACCTTAGGCGGGGCCTGGGGCGGCCTTTGGCCGTGGACCCGTACTGGCTGGCCCTTCTCCGGCCCCACGGGGAGATCGCCCGGGAGGATCTGGACCTGATCCAAGTGGTTGCCGACGAGCATGACCTGAGGGCCTTTTTGAGGTCGCTATGAGCGAGACCGTTTTGGTGCAGGTGCCGGACCTGGGCCAGGGGGTGAGCTTCTACCAGGCCCTGGGCCTGGCCCTGGAGGAGCTGGTGCCGGAAAAGGAGGCCCTCCTCTCCCCTCAAGAAGGCCCCCTCCTCCTCCTGAGGCCGGGGCCTGGGGGGGTGGAGCGGGGGCCCCAGAGGCCCAGGCCCGAGGGGCGGGGCTTCGCCCGGCTGAGGCTGGAGGAGGGGCGGCTGGTCTTTTTGGTGGAGAGCCTGGAGCACGAGCGCCACCGCCTTTCCAAGTACGGCCTCCCCTTCCTGGAGGCGGGGGAGCACCTCCTCCTCTTTGACCCGGGGGAGAACCCGGTTTTGGTGCGGGAGGGGGCGTGAAGCGGCTTTGGCTTTTGGACCTGGACGACACCCTTTTAGAGGACCACCGGGTGAGCCAGGAGGTCCTGGAGGCCTTGGGGAGGGCCTTGGGGGTGGAGGGGCTTTTCCCGGCGGTGAAGGCCAGGGCGGAGGCCCTCTTCCGGGAGGCCCCCTTCCACCCCTGGGCGGAGGCCATTGGCCACTCCGCTCTGGAGGCCCTCTGGGCCCGGTACTCCACCCCGGGCCTCGAGGGCCTGGCCGCCTGGGCCCAGGGCTTCCGCCAGAGGGTCTTCCGCGAGGCCCTGGAGGCCCTGGGGGGGCCTCAGGAAAAGGCGGAGGAGCTGGCCCAGGCCTTCTTCCGGGAAAGGCGCCGCTTTCCCCTCTTCCCCGAGGTGCCGGAGTTCCTGGCCGCCTTGAGGGCCAAGGGGGCCATCCCCGTCCTCCTCACCAACGGGGTGCCGGACCTGCAGCGGGAAAAGCTCTTCGGCGCGGGGCTAGGGGAGGCCTTCCCCCTCACCCTGGTCTCGGGGGAGGTGGGCCTGGGCAAACCCGACCCCAGGCTCTTCCGCATGGCCCTATGCGCCTTCGGGGCGGCCCCCGAGGAGGCGGTCATGGTGGGGGACAACCCGGAGCGGGACATCCAGGGGGCTCTTCTCGCCGGGCTGGCGGCGGTCTGGGTGGACCGGGGCCACCGCCCTCCCGATCCCCGCTTCCCCCCCCACCTGAAGGTGAGGGACCTCCGGGAGGCCCTGGCCCTTTTGGGGTAGACTCCGGGCCATGCACGAGGTTCTTCTCGTCCTCCACAACCTGGTGCGCTGGCTGGTCCTCCTCTTCGGGGCCTGGGCGCTCCTCCAGCCGGGGCCCCGCCCCGGGGCCTTCTTCGCCCACACCCTCACCCTGCAGGTGGTCCTGGGGGTGGTCCTGGCCTTCCTTAGCCCCCTTTTCCAAGGGGCCTTGGCGGCCCTGGACGAGGTCATGCGCACCCCCGGGGAGGCCCGTTATTTCGTGGCCGAGCACTGGGTGGGGGGGCTTGTGGCCCTGGGCCTGGCCCACGGGGGGCTGGCGCAGGCCAGGAAGGGGCGTCCTTTGGCCCGGCTTCTTTTCGGCCTAGCCCTTCTGGTGGTCCTCCTTTCCGTCCCCTGGTTCCGGCCCCTTTTCCGGCTCTAGCCCGTAGGCCAAAGCCGCATACCCCACCACCCGCCTCCCGTCCCCGGAGGCCTCGGCGCTGGTGGCGTAGGCGAGAAGCCTGGGCCTCCAGCCGAGTTCCCGGGCCAAGGCGGTGAGGCTGGCCCAGGGAAGGCGGCCGCAGGCCTCCGCCTGGGCCAGGGCCTCGGCCTCCAGGTTTAGGGCCGCCTCCAGGGTCCTCCGGTCCCGCTCCCGGGCCACGGGGTCCGGGTGGTAGTGGGAGAGGTCGCTGCTGGCCACCAGGAGGTCCGTGGGAAGGAGTTCCTCCAGGAGGGCCTCGGCCACCTTAAGGGGGTCCACCTCCCCGAAGAGGAGGGGGAGGATGGGCACCCCGGGAAGGGCCACCTGGAGGAAGGGGAGGAGGACCTCGAGGCTGTGCTCCCCCAAGAAGGGCTCCTCTAGCTCCAGAAAGGGAAAGCCCCTTTTAAGAAGCCTCCCGCCCCCCTCCAGGTCCACGGCCACCTCCCCCAGGGGGGTGCGCCAGGCCCTATAGGGGTAGAAGGCCACCCCCAAAAAGGGGACGAAGTGGCTGGGGCCCAGGAGAAAGGCCCTCCCCGCCCGGCCCCGCCAGGCGGAGAGGGCCCGGAAGCTTTCCGCCGCCACCCTGCCCGAGTAAACGTAGCCCGCGTGCGGGGAGAGGACCCCGCGCACCTGGGGCAGGGGAGGGGTCTTGGCGGCCTTCAGGAGGCTTTCCACCTCCCGCCTCAGGGCCTCCTTCTCCTTGGGGTAGAAGTACCCCGCTACGCTTTCCTTCCTCACCAGGTCCATACCCCGGGGATCCGCCTCCCGCACCCCGGGCAGACCCCGGGCTCCTGCCAGAGGGCCTCCACCCCGAACCCCCGCCTGCGGAGGAGGAGCCGGCCGCAGTCCGGGCAGTAGGTGGAACTCCTCGCCTCGTCCAGGACGTTGCCCACGTAGACGAACTTGAGCCCTTCCTCTTTGGCGATCTCGTGGGCCCGCGCCAGGGTGGCGTGCCGGGTGGGCCTCAGGTCCAGCATGCGGTAGTCGGGGTGGGCGGCGGTGAGGTGCCAGGGGATCTCCGGGGAGAGGCCCTTGAGGAAGCGGGCCATGGCCCGGATCTCCGCCTCCGAGTCGTTGTGGCCCTCCAGGAGGAGGGTGGTGACCTCCACCCAGACCCCGGAGGCCACCAGGTGCTCCAGGCTCTCCAAGACGGGCTTCAGCCGGGCCCCGCAGACCTCCCGGTAGAACCTCTCGGTGAAGCCCTTCAGGTCCACGTTGGCCGCGTCCAGGTAGGGGCGGATGTAGTCCCAGGCCTCCCGGGTTTCAAACCCGCTGGTCACGAAGACGTTCTTCATGCCCCGGGCCTTGGCCAGGCTGGCGGTGTCGTGGGCGTACTCAATCCAGACGGCGGGCTCGTTGTAGGTGTAGGCGAGAAGCCTCACCCCCAGGGCCTCGGCCTCCGCCACGATCCTTTCCGGGGGCCAGTCCTCGCCGATGGGCCGGTCCAGATGGCCCTCCGGGCTCACGGAAAACTCCCGGAACTGGGAGATGGACCAGTTCTGGCAGAAGGCGCAGAAGAGGTTGCACCCCACGGTGCCCACGGAGAGAATCCCCTCCCCGGGGTGGAAGTGGTAGAGGGGCTTCTTCTCCACCGGGTCCAGGTGCACCGCGGCCGCCTTGCCGTAGGTGACCAGGTAGAGCCTCCCCCTCAGGTTGCGGCGCACGCCGCACTTGCCCGCTTGGCCCTCGGGGATGGCGCAGTAGTGGGCGCAGGCCCGGCACTGCACGTGGCCTTTGGGCAGGGGGCGCTTCAGGTCCGCTTCCCTCAAGGTGGCGGTCAGGGTCATTTGATAGCGCTAAGCCCAGTATAGCAAACTGAGGCCGTGGGGTCTTTCCCTCCAGAAAGGGAAGAGGACTTCGCCCCTTTCTTCCCCAAGGAGGTCCTGCGCCGGGGGCTGGCCTACGCCAAGGAGGGCCGGGTGCGCCGGGTCTTCCGGGTGGGGGAAAAGCTTCTGGGCGAGGTCCAGGGCTCGGAGCCCGAGGCCTACCGGGTGGAGGTGGGACCGGGCCTTCTCGGGTGGTGCACCTGCCCCTACCCCGGCTTCCCCTGCAAGCATGCGGCGGCTCTTCTTTACGCCTACCTGGAGGCCCGCCCCAAGGAGGACCTCCTCCAGGCCCTTGACCGCCTCCCCCCGGAGGAGGCCAAGGCTCTCCTAAGGGCCATGGCCCAGGTGCCGGAGGTGGCCTTACTGCTGGGAGAGGTCCTCCTGCCGGAGAAGAGCTTCCTGGAGGGGGTGCGGGCCTTCCTCCTGGGGGGAGGGGAGGAGGAGGCCAAGGCCCTTCTCGTGAGGCTTCCTAAGGTGGGGGCGAAGGAGGTCCTGGCCTTTCTGGAGGCCCTCCTCGAGGCCCCCTTTGACCCCGGGCCCTACCTCCGGGCCGGGGTGGGGCGGTACCTGGAGGTCTCCCAGGACCCTTTGCCCCTCCTCCGCCTTTACCTGAAGGCCCCCTCCCCCGCCCTGGAGGAGGCCCTCCTGGAGCTCGGGAAGAGGGACCCGGAGGGGCTTCTTCCCCACCTCTTTGGGGAGGACCCCACGGGCCTCAAGCGGGCCCTAAAGGAAAGGCTTCTTCTCGCCCTGGGCCGGGAGGAGGAGGCCCTAAGCCTCATGCGGGAGCGCCTGGAGGGCCCCGGGGACTACCTGGCCTTTGTGGAGCGCCTCCTCGCCCTGGGCCGGGAGGCGGAGGCCCTCCGCTACGCCGAGGAGGCCCTGGCCTGGTTCGGCAAGGACCCCAGGCTCTTCCCCCTGGTGGACCTTCTGGCGCGGCGAAGGGGCAGGCCCGAGGACCTCGCCCTCCGCTTCGCCATGCGGCCTGGCCTCGAGGACTACGCCGCCCTCAAGGCCCTCCTGGGCCGGGCCTTTCCGGAGAAGCGGCGGGAACTCCTGCGCCTGGTGAAAGACCCCGCCCTCCTGGCCAAAATCCACCTCCTGGAGGAGGACTGGCGGGCCTTGGACCGCCTCCTCAAGGGGGCTCCCCGGGAGGCCTACCCCGCCCTGGCCGAGGCCCTGGAGGGGCGGCTTCCGGAGGAGGCGGCCCACCTCTACCTGGAAGCGGCCCGGGACCTAATAGAGGCCCGGGGCAGGGGGCGGTACCGGGAGGCGGCCAAGCTCCTCTCCCGGGCCAAGGCCCTGGACCCGGGGCGGGTGGCGGCTTTTTTGAAGGACCTGAGGGCCCTCTACCCCCACCGCCGGGCCCTTTGGGAGGAGCTTGGGTCCCGGGGGCTTGGCTTCTAAGTGCCCGCGCTTTGGTTTCGCCACATGGAAGGCCCAAGCCGGGGCTGTGGGGGGCTTTTCTGGGGTACTTAACCCCTTTCTTAGCCTCCTCAGGGAGAATAGAGGGGTGGACCGGTTCCCCTGGGTAGAGGTCTTCCGCGGCCTGGCCATCTTGGAGGTGGTCCTCCACCACCTCCTGGGCCGCTTCCTGAGGGAGGTGCCTCCGGAAACCCCCCTCTGGCTCCTCCTGGCGGCCTTAAACCGCGCCCTCCACTTCGCCGTGCCCGCCTTCCTCTTCCTCACCGCCCTGGTGATCGGGGCCAGCTTCCTGCGCTCCTTCTCCCTGGGGCGCTACCTGCGAAACCGGGCCCTAAGGCTCCTCTGGCCCTACCTCCTCTGGAGCGGGATCTACCTGGCCTTCCGCTACTTTGACCACGGGGTCTTCCAGCCGGAGCGCATCCCCCACCAGCTCCTCTGGGGCAAGGCCTACTTCCACCTCTACTTCCTGGCGGTGGCCCTCCAGCTCACCCTCCTCCTGCCCCTCTTCCTCCCCATGGTGCGGGGGCGGGCCCACGGGGGCTGGTTTCTTCTCCTGGGCCTGGGGGGCATCCTCCTCATCTACCTCCTCAACCGCCACTACCGCTTCCTGCCCTATCCCGCGAGCTTCGTCCTCTGGTACCTGCCCACCATCGCCCTGGGCCTTTACCTGGCGAGCCGCCTGGAGCTTCTTCCCCGCCTCCTCCGCCTCTGGCCCCTGGCCCTGGGCCTGGCCCTTCTGGGGCTTGGCTTTTACCTGCCCCTGGCCCTCGAGGCCCTGCAGAAGCGGCCCGTGAACACCATGCAGTACCAGATGGCCCACTGGCTCTACACCGCGGCCATGGCCTTCCTCCTCCTGGCCCTGGCCCACCGCCTGGCCCAGACCCCCTGGCGGGCCCCCCTGGCCTTTTTGGGGCGCTATTCCCTGCAGATCTACCTCCTCCACCCCATGGTCATGCGCCTCCTGGAGAAAAACCCCGCCTTCCCCGAGCCCCTGGGCCTCAAGCCCGCCTTCCTGATCTACCTCCTTCTGGCCCTTGGCCTCCCCCTTCTCCTGGCCCACCTCCTGGCCCGGGCCCGGGCCTCCCTCCTCCTCTTCGGCCGATGAGGCTCTTTTGGCTTCTCCTTCCCCTTCTCGCCCTGGTTCTCTTTGGGCTTTTGAACCCTCCCTCCTGGGTCTGGGAGGGGGAGGGGGTCCGGTACCGGCGGGCGGGGGTGAGCCTCTTCGCCCAGGTCTGCCGCCCCAAGGGCCCCTCCCAGGGGGCGGTTCTCCTGGTCCCCGGGGGGTTTGGCCCCCCCACGGCCAGCATGCTGGCCCGGTGCCAGGCCTGGGCGGAGCGGGGCTTTTTAGGGGTGGTGCCCCACCTCCGGGGCCGGGGGAGGAGCGGGGGAAGGATCACGGCCTGCCTGGAGGAGGCGGAGGACCTGGCCCATCTGGCCCGCCTTCTCCCCCGGCTGGGGGTAGACCGGCACGCCTATGCGGGCTACTCCCTGGGGGCCTGCGTGGCCCTCAAGGCGGCGGCCCTCGAGGGGAAGGCCAGGGGGGTCGTCTTCGCCATCGGCCCCGTGGACTTCGCCGAGCAGGTGGCCATCCTCAGGCAAAGCCGCCCCGAGGCCCTTTCCCGCTGGCGGGAGATCTTCGGGGAGGGCCCGGAGGCCCTGGCCCGCCAAAGCCCCCTGCCCTACGCTTCCCGTCTTCGGGCCCCCCTCCTCGTCCTTCAGGCGGGCAACGACCCCCTGATCCCCCCCACCCAGGCCTGCCGCCTCCGGGACGCGCGGGAGGCCATGGGGCGGCGGGTCCACCAGGTGGCCCTGACCCGGGAGGGGGAGGTCTGGACGGGCCCCCTCACCAAGGGCCGGGCCTGCCTCCGGCCCACGGGCTTTGGCCCTGAGGAAGAGGACCACCTGGTCCTCTTCCCGGATCTGCACCACACGGTGATCCCCGCCATGGAGGCCCTGGCGGAAAGGTTCCTCCTGGCCTGGATGCGCCCTTGACAAGGGAAGGGGTTTCCGCCATAGTTAGGTGTGCGGCCAGTCCTGGAGGGTTGGCCGAGCGGTTGAAGGCGGCGGTCTTGAAAACCGCTGTGGGCCTTGCGCCCACCGGGGGTTCGAATCCCTCACCCTCCGCCAAAGCCATGGAGAGGTGGCCGAGTGGTCTAAGGCGGCACCCTGCTAAGGTGTTGCACCGGGAAAACCGGTGCCGCGGGTTCGAATCCCGCCCTCTCCGCCACAAGGACCCGGGGCAACCCGGGCCTTTTATGCTTGGAAGGTGCTCCTTCCCCTTCCTCCTCTCCTCCCTTGCCGCTTTTTGAGGCGCGTCAACCGCTTCCTGGTGGAGGCGGACGTGGGGCCGTTGCACCTGCCCAACTCCGGCCGCATGGCCGAGCTCCTCCTCCCCGGGACCCCCTGCCACTACCACCCAAGGCCCACCCCCAGGACCTTGGGCCGGATGGTCCTGGTGGAGAGCCGGGGCATACTGGTGGGGGTGGACGCCGCCTTGGCGGGGAGCTTGCTGGAGCTCCTCCTGCGCTCGGGTTATTTCGGGGCCCTGGAGGCCCTGAGGCGGGAGGTGCGCCTTCAGGGGGAAAGGCTGGACTTCTGGGCCAGAATTTCCGGGAAGGAGGCCTTACTGGAGGCCAAGAACTGTAACCGGGTGGAGGGCCATCTGGCCCTCTTCCCCGACGCCCCCACCAAGAGGGGGGCCCGGCACCTCCGGCTCCTGGCCGGCTTCGCCCGTGAGGGGGGAAGGGCCTACGCCGTCTGGATGGTGCAGCACCCCCTGGCTCAAGCCTTCGCCCTGGACCCGGAGGACCAGGCGCTCTACCGGGCGGCCCAGGAGGCCAAGGAGGCGGGGGTGGGGCTTCTGGCCTTCCGGGTGCGGCCAAGCCTGGAGGCGCTTCGCGTGGAGGACCCTCTCCCCTGGATCTGGCCTTAGCTGCCCAGGAGGATCTGGAAGGCCACCATGAGGGCCACGGCCAGGGTGAGCGCCGTGGCCACCCCTTCCGCCTCCGCTTCCTTGAGGGCCTCGGGGAGGATCTCCGCCACCGCCATCCAGATCATGGCCCCGGCGGCGAAGCCCAGGCCCACGGGGAGGGCGGGCTTGAAGAGCTCCACAAACAGGAAGGCGGGCACGGCCATGAGGGGCTGGGGCAGGCTGGAGAAGACGCTCCAGAAGGCGGCCCCTAAGACGCTCACCCCTCTTGGGATCAGGACCAGGCTGATGGCCAGGCCCTCGGGGATGTTGTGGACGGCGATGGCCAGGGTGATGAAGACCCCTAAAGCCTCCCCACCCCCAAAGGCCACCCCCACCCCTACCCCTTCGGCGAAGGAGTGGAGGGTCATGATTCCCACGATCATCAGGGCCTTGCGGGCGTCCAGGGTGTTGAGGGAACCGAAGCTCACCTCCCGGCCCTGGAGGTAGCGGTGGGAGAGCTGGATGAAGAGGAGGCCCAGGAGGATGCCGAGAAGGGTCCGGGGGAGGCTATACTGAACCCCCTCGTAGATGAGGCCGAAGCTGGCGGAGAGCATAAGCCCCGCGGCGGCGGCGTTGGCCAGGCCCAGGTGCCGCCTCAGGACCTCCCTGGTGAAAAGGAAGGGCAGGGCTCCAAGCCCGGTGGCCACCGCGGTGAGAAGGGCGTAGAGGAAGACCGTCCCGGGGGAGATGGGCAGAGCCTCCATGGCGGCCATTTTATTGCAAGCGAGTACTAATATCAATAAGCCAATCCCGCACCGCCCGGGCCACGGCCTCCCGGTCCCGGTCCAGGAGGAGGTCGTGGCCGCTTTCGGGGAAGACCAAGAAGTCCTTCCGGAGGCTTCCCAAAAGCTCGTGGTAGCGGCGCACTCCCCGGACCACCCTGTCCTGCCCTGCCTCCACCACCAGGGCGGGGGCCTGGACCTGGGGTAGGACCTCCGGGGTCCTTTTCATGAGGGCTAGGAGCTCCAGCACGGAGCGGGTGGGGAAGTAGGGGTAGTTGGGGTTGGCCCGTTTTAGCTGGGGGTCCCGGATGGAGTCGGGGCCGGGGAAGCAGGGGATGAGCCAGGCCAGGAGGGGGGCCAGGGGGGCCAGGGGGCTCTTCAAGGCCAGGGCGGGGGCCAGGGCTACCAGGGCCTGGGTGGGCATCTCCGCCGCCAGGTGGGCTGCCAGAAGGGTTCCCATGGAAAGCCCCACCACCCCCCGGGGTTCGGGCAGGGCGGCGTAGGCCTCACGCGCCGACAAAAGCCAGTCCTGCCAGCGCACCTTTAGGAGGTCCTCGGGCCTGGTGCCGTGGCCGGGAAGGGCGGGCTGGCTCACGGCGAACCCCGCCTCCCGCAGGGCCTGGGGCAGGGGGCCCAGGGTGAGGACGGGGTGGGAGGTGAAGCCGTGCAGTAAAAGGAGGTTCATGCCCCAGAATACCCCGTCTGGACGCCCGAAGAGGGGCATGGTAAAACGGGGGGGAATGCTTTCGGGCAACCTCGCGGAGTTCCCTTTCCCTTCCCTGGTGGGCGCCCTCATGCAAGCGGGGCGCAGGGGGCGGCTTTTCATCCGGGCTCCCTTTCTGGAGGCCGAGGTCTACCTGAGGGGTGGTCAGGTGGTCCACGCCCGGGTCCAGGCGGGCGAGAAGGCCCTCGAGGGGGAGGAGGCCCTGGACCTCCTGGTGGGCCTCAGGCGGGCCCCCTTCACCTTTGAACCCGAGGCCCTTCCTCCTCACACCACCCTCCTGGGGGGCCTGGCTGTCCCCGCCCGCCTGGCGGAGGCCCAGGCCGCTTGGGAAAAGCTCCACCTGCCCCCGGACTGGGGGTATGTCCTGCGGCTTGGGCCGGGGGGCGGGGAGGTGGAGCTTCCCCCGGTGGCCTTGGGGGTCTTGGCCCAGGTGGAGGGGAAGCGCGTCGCCGAGGTACTCCTTGCCCCGGCACCCTTGCGGCTCGCCCGCATCCTGAGCACCCTTTTGGGGATGAGGGTCCTCGAGGCTGTCCCCGCCGTTTCCCTTCCCCCCACCTCCCTTCTGGTCCTCCCCATCTACGGCCCGGGCTCGGGGGTGGCCTACGTGGACGAGCCCCTGTACGCTGAGTGGGCCCGGGCCATCCGCCACGGGTTCCGCCTCAGGCTAAACCCCTCGGGGGCCCTCATGGAGGTGCGGCCCAGGCCCAACATCCCCGGGCGGCTGGGGCTTTTGGAGGAAGACCTCAGGCGCCTTCGCCTGCGCCGGGGGGATAAGGTGGAGGTGGTGCCGGAGGTGTAGGCATGGATATCTTGACCCTGAACGAGTATCTGAACCGCATCGTTTACGGCTTCCCCATGAAGCTGGTCTTCCTCCTGGTGGGGGCTTACCTGGTCATCTTCCGGATCCGCTGGTTCAGCGCCCCCTTGCGGATGCTGGGGGTTTCCTTCAGCGAAACCTTCGGGGCCATCCGGGAGCGGGCCTATGGCTTTGGCGGCCAGATCACCCCCTTCCAGGCCACCATGGTGGCCCTCTCCGCCACCCTGGGCACCGGGCACCTCCTGGGCATGCTGGCGGCGGTGCTTCTGGGAGGCCCCGGGGCCGTGTTCTGGATGTGGGTGGGCTACTTCTTCGGCACGGGCACCAAGTTCGCCGAGGCCACCCTGGCGGTCCACTACCGCCGCCGCTTCGCCGATGGCTCGGTGTCCGGGGGGCCCATGTACTACCTCTCCC
>Ga0197142_1000855_pt1 | contig 28442 bp, 25 predicted proteins | sample GBS60_MetaG_FD_148614 | JGI IMG/M metagenome (GOLD analysis project Ga0197142, IMG submission 148614) | Sediment microbial communities from Great Boiling Springs, Gerlach, Nevada, United States - GBS 60_MetaG | ecosystem: Environmental > Aquatic > Thermal springs > Hot (42-90C) > Sediment... | reverse complement strand
GAGGAAGCGGATGCGGGGGAGGGGGAGGATGTGGCGGTACACTGCGTCCACCTGGTGGGGGAGGAGGTCCACCTGGGTGACGCTGACAGCATAGTGGGGGTCAAAGGCGTGGGCCAGGCGCGTGCGGGTCGCTTCGGCGAAGAGGAGGAAGGGGTCGCGGGGGAGGGCCTGAGAGATCAGGTCCTCGCCGAGAGAGGGTAGACGATGGATCCTCTTCAAAAACTCTTCTTGGCTTAGAACAAACTTCTTCGCTTGCATTGAGGGCTTAAAGATGACCCCCAAGGTTATGCGAGCCCCTTCCTGAGCAAAGCTGTAGACCTCAGCCTGCTCCTCAAATGGTTGGATTTTAATTTTGTCGCCAACCTTGAGGATCATAGATTAGCCCTCATCCAGTTGGGCAACTTTTCTCGCACTAATTTTGCATTGCCTGAGAAAACCTTGCAACTCTCGCCCATTGTCAGCGAATGTGTGACGCTAAGGGGCTATAAGGGACGACAGAATAGGTCATTAGATAGGCGATTTGGAGGCGGTTTTGTCAGAGGGGCCGGCACTGGCAAAGATGTCATGGGGAGGCCGAGACCCCTCGAGGCCGGGCTAGCAGAGTGGGGCAAGAGAACCGTCCCACCGGGGCTTGAGATTTCTCAAGCAAAAAAGCTAGAATTCAGAGAGCTTCTCGCATCCGTCCGGGTGAAAAATTCTTTTGTCTTGAGGAGGTGGAAAAATGGGGTTCGAGTTCATCAAAGTGGAGAAGGAAGATCACCTGACCCTGATAACCATCAACAGGCCCGATGTGATGAACGCTCTCCATCCGCCAGCTTGCAAGGAGCTGGATGAGGCCTTTGAGAGCTTCTCCCAGGATCCAGAGGCATGGGTTGCGATAATTACGGGAGCTGGAGATAAGGCCTTTTGCGCGGGGAACGACCTCAAATGGCAGGCCCAGCACGGAGCCAAAGCCTTGAGGGAGGGCCTTGACTCTCTCAAGGGAGGATTCGGGGGGATCACGAGGAGGTTTGATCTTTTCAAGCCGGTTATAGCGGCTGTCAATGGACTCGCCCTCGGAGGAGGGTTCGAGATAGCCCTCGCCTGCGACATAATAGTAGCTTCTGAAAATGCCTCCTTCGGTCTCCCAGAGCCAAGGGTGGGGATGATGGCGGGCGCTGGGGGAGTCCACAGACTTCCTCGTCAGATACCTTTTCATCTGGCCATGGGGCTGGTACTCACTGGCCGTCGCATATCGGCCCAAGAAGCCTTGAGGCTTGGCATCTTAAACGAGGTAGTTCCACCGCAGGAATTGATGGCCGCTGCCAGGAGGTGGGCCTCCGAGATCCTGGAGTGTGCGCCTCTTGCGGTGAGGGCGAGCAAGGAAGCAGCCCTGAAAGGAATGGGTCACCCTCTGGAAGAGGTCATAGGCAAGGTTTTCCCCGGGGTTGCTGCAATGGCAGCATCAGAAGATTTCATAGAAGGACCCAAGGCCTTTGCGGAGAAGAGAAAGCCCCAATGGAAGGGAAGATGACAATGCGGTAAAAGAGAGAGCATGTGATGGATTCTCAAGGAGAAGCCTTGAGGCCTCTCGCCTCAATGGGAATGAGGGAGGATGTCCTCGGGATTTTCCCCTGGCTTGTGCAGCTGAGGCGAGATCTGCACCAGTATCCGGAGCTCAAGTACCAGGAGAGCCGCACAGGAGAGAAGATATCCCAGCTCCTCACTGAATGGGGGCTTCGGATCCAGAGGGGTGTTGCGGAGACAGGCGTAGTGGGTCTGTGGGACACAGGAAGGGAGGGCCCTGTCCTGGCCTTGAGGGCAGACATGGATGCACTCCCCATAAAGGAGGTAGAGGATCGTCCTTACGCATCGAGGAATCCAGGGGTTATGCACGCATGCGGCCACGATGCCCACGTGGCCATGCTCCTCGGAGCAGCCAGGATCATTGCGACCTCGAAGCCTCCCCTCAGGGGAGCCATCAAATTCGTTTTCCAGCCCGCGGAAGAAGGAGGGGCCGGAGGCCGGAGGATGGTCGAGGAGGGGGTCCTGGATAATCCCAAAGTGGACATGGCATTGGCCTTCCACGTCTTTCCAACCTTGAAAGTAGGGGAAGTGGGGGTGACCCCAGGTCCGGCTTTGGCTTCAGTGGACGATTTCATCGTGAGGATCAGGGGTAAAGGAGGCCACGCCGCCCATCCCCACATGGCGAAGGATCCCATACTAGCAGGGGTCTTTTTGGTGCAGGAGCTCCAGAGCATTGTCAGCAGGGCCACAGACCCTCTTGATTCCCTGGTGGTGAACGTGACTAGCTTCCATGCGGGATCCGCCTTCAACATCATTCCAGAAGAAGCCGAGCTCTGGGGGACAATTAGGGCCTTGAGGGAGGAGGTGAGGGTCCAGGCCCACGCCTCTTTGCAGAGGATAGTGGATGGAATTGCCAGAGTGCACGGAGTTGAGGCCACCCTGGATTTGAAAAAAGGATATCCTGTTTTGATAAACGATCCAAAGGTGGCTGGCTTTGTGGAGAGGATAGCCTCTCAATTCTTGGGCGAGGATAGGGTCTTGAGGCTTCCACCTTCCATGGGGTCAGAGGACTTCTCCTATTTTCTGGAGCAATGCCCTGGGGCATTTGTGGTCCTGGGTTGCTCTGGAGCCGAGGGAGGTCCGGCTCCCATGCTCCACAGCCCCAGCTTCGACATTGATGAGAGAGTTCTCCCCCTCGGTGTGGAACTGTGGGTTAGGCTTGCGGAGGCTTTTCTTGGTTCAAAGGAGGGGATGTAAGAGACTTATCAGGTGGAGGGAACACTATGGGAAGGCATAAGAAGATAGAGCGAAGAAGGGAACTCGAGAGGAGAAGAAGGAGGAGGAAGAAGAGGCTTAAGCTCAGGGCAAAAGGGCTGCTCAAGGAATAGGGAACAGGGGGGTGGGGCCTCCCACCCCCCTGTTGAATTCTCCTTTGGCCTCAACCCCAGACCTTGATGAGCACAGGGGCCAGGATCAAGGATATGACGCTCATGAGCTTTATGAGGATGTTCATGGTAGGACCCGATGTGTCCTTGAATGGATCGCCAACAGTATCACCTATCACAGCTGCCTTGTGATTGTCGGAGCCCTTTCCGCCCAGGTTTCCTTGCTCTATGTACTTCTTGGCATTGTCCCATGCACCTCCGGCATTGGCCATGAAAAGTGCCAGAAGCACTCCAGAAATCATGGCTCCCACAAGGAAGCCTCCCAGGGCCTCTTTACCGATTATGAATCCCACAGCAACCGGAGAGAGGACCCCGAAAAGACCGGGAGCTATCATGTAGCGAAGGGCAGACCTTGTGGCTATGTCCACACAGGTGGCCGGATCCGGATCTGCCTTGCCCTCGAGAAGACCCTTTATCTCCCTGAACTGTCTTCTTATCTCCTCCACTATGGAGAATGCCGCTTTTCCCACGGCAGTCATGGTCAGAGAGGCCACAATGAATGGGACTATGGAGCCCAAAAAGACCCCTATGACCGTGTAAGCATTTGTTATGTCAATCTTCTCAACGTTGGCCGACTGGGAGTAAGCCACAAACAGAGAGAGGGCCGTGAGGGCTGCGGAGCCTATTGCGAAGCCCTTTCCGATTGCGGCTGTCGTGTTGCCCAGGGCATCTAGGGTGTCGGTTATCCTCCTTGTTTCCGGTCCCAGATGAGACATTTCCGCTATGCCACCTGCATTATCAGCAGTGGGACCGTAGGCATCCACTGTCATTGTCACTCCAACTGTGGCGAGCATTCCCACTGCCGATATCCCTATGCCATACATATCCGCTGAGATATAGGCGATGTACATGGCCAAGCATATGCCAACAACAGGAAGAGCTGTGCTCACCAAACCCACAGCCATCCCGGAGATAATGACGGTTGCCGGCCCTGTCTTGGACGATTCGGCTATGTCTCTGATGGGTTTCGCAGAGGTGTAATACTCTGCAAGCAACCCTATTATCATGCCCACAATGAGGCCGCTCACAACCGCCCAGAATGTCCCCATGGGAAGCCCCAATCCGCTCTGGATTATCAGGGTAAGGACTATGAGCACAGCCCCTGCCACGAAGGTGGAGTATCTGAGGGCTGCCTGGGGGCCGACTCCTTTGAGTACCTGGATGGAGAGAACCCCCACAAAGGAGGAGAGGAGCCCAGCCATGGCCACAAGCACTGGCATTGACATGTACCTGAACTTTATGGCCCACTCCCCCTGACCAGGAAACTTGGCCATAAGCTCTGGGGCCAATGTCATTGTGGCTCCTATGGCAATTGTGGCCACTATTGACCCGACGTAGGATTCAAATATGTCAGCACCCATCCCGGCTATATCGCCCACGTTGTCGCCCACATTGTCCGCTATCACGCCCGGGTTTCTGGGGTCATCCTCGGGTATGCCTGCTTCCACCTTGCCCACAAGGTCCGATCCCACATCAGCAGCTTTGGTGTAGATCCCACCACCCATCCTCGCGAAAAGGGCGATGGAGCTGGCTCCCATGGCGAATCCGTTTATGTAATTGGCCGTCTCCGAGCTTCCTCCCCAGATCCAAAACCATATGCCAACACCCAGAAGACCAAGGGAAGCTACGGAAAGCCCCATAACCGATCCACTGAAATACGATACCACCAGAGCCCTGGCCATTCCTTGCTGGTTCGCGGCCCACGCGGTCCTAGCATTGCCCTTGGTGGAAGCCATCATTCCGAAGAAACCCGCAAACATGGAGCATAGGGCCCCTGTGAGGAAGCAGAGAGCAGTCCAGAAATTCAGCCCCACTGTGAGGAGGATAAAAACCACTATCACGAAGATGGCAAGGGTTGAGTATTGGCGCCTCAAGAATGCCAACGCGCCAGTGCGGATATAACCCTCTATCTTCTGCATCAGCTCTGTGCCATTGGGCTGACTCGCAACCCAGCGGTAGATCATGAACGCGACTACAAAACCAAAAGCCCCAAGAAATGGCGCAACTTTTGTCAGTTCCAGCATTCTCCCATACCTCCTTCGCTAGATTTCAGCGCTTAACCAACCACTGTCCTCTCCTTTTCGCGCCCCTGGGTCTGAGGATGTCCGTGGATCACCCTCATGGCCTCATCCAGGCCTTTTTTGAGAAGTAGCTCGAGGGCCCTCACTGCCTTTGAGACCACCTCCTCCATTCTATCCCTTTCCTCCCCCTCTAAAGGCTCTAGCACGTAATGCACTGGGTCCACGCCACTCGGAGGTCTTCCTATCCCCACCCTCAATCTCAGGAAGTTGTCGTGTCCCAGGGCCTCGAGGATGGAGCGGACACCCTTGTGACCAGCATCACCCCCTCTCCCTTTGAACTTGAGCCTTCCCAAAGGTAGATCCATGTCGTCATGGACAACCACCATTTGGGAGAGCTCGCATCCTTCGGCGAGGAGAGCCAAAACTGCCCTCCCGCTTCTGTTCATGAATGTCTGGGGTTGGGCCAAAAGGACCTCGTTCTGGCACCATTCGCCCCTTGCCCACAGGATCTCCTTCCCCCTATGGGAGAGGCTCAAACCCGCCTCCTCGCAGATCTCATCCACTACTAAAAAACCGACGCTGTGTCTCGTCCACCTGTAGCGGGATCCCGGATTCCCGAGCCCCACAATGCACCACATTCACTGGCTCCCTTAGGCTCCTTGCTCCTCTGCCTTAGCTGCCTCCATTACCTCTGCCGTCATGCGGCCAGTTATGGTCACTATGGCTGTACTGGGATCCGTGAGGAGCTTGACCCCTTCTGGGAGCACTATGTCCCTCACGTGGAGTATGTCCCCAATCCTCAATTTGGAGCAGTCCACCTTTATCTCGTGGGGAACCTTCTCAGGGAGGCATGATACCTCCACAGCCCTCAAAAGAGGAGTCAGGCTGCCTCCCATGGTCACTCCTATGGGCTCTCCCACGAACTCCAACGGCACCTCCACCTTCACGGCTTCCTCCAGGGAAACCTCGTAGAGGTCCACGTGCCTTGGCCTGTCAGTGAGAGGATCGAGGTCATAGCTTTTGACCATTGCGATTCTCGTCTGGACCTCCTCCCCGTCGACTATTTTGAGGTCCACCAGAGTATTTTCTCCTGAGGCAAGGACTCTCCTCAGGTCCTTGGGCGCTATGGCCACAGCCAGGGGTTGCCTGTGAGGACCATAGAGTATGGCGGGAATGAGTCCCTTCTTTCTTAGCCTCCTGCTCGGCCCTTTACCCTTTTCATGTCTGACCTGCACCTGTACGGCAATTCTCTCCATCCAATCTCCTCTCTCATACGAATAGGGAGCTCACCGATCGCTCCTCGTGAATTCTCCTTATGGCCTCCGCGAGAAGGCCAGATACAGAGAGCTGTTTTATCTTGGGACAGGCCTTGGCCCTCTCGCTCAGGGGAATGGTGTTGGTCACCACTACTTCCCGAATGTCGCTCGCCTCTATTCTCTGCATGGCAGGACCTGAGAGGACAGGGTGGGTACAAGCGGCGTAGACCTCCCTCGCGCCCCTTTCCAGCAGAGCCTCCGCTGCCTGGGTGAGGGTTCCTGCTGTATCGATCATGTCATCCAGGATCAAGGCCCTCTTGCCCCGGATCTCACCTATGATGTTCATGGCCTTGGCCTCGTTAATCCCTTCCCTCCTTTTGTCTATTATGGCCAGTCCCACTTGAAGTCTCTTGGCAAAAGCCCTCGCCCTCTCCACCCCCCCAGCATCCGGGGAGACCACAACGAGATCGTCCAAGTAGTGAGACCTTATGTATTCCAGTAGCACTGGAGCTGCGAAAAGATGGTCGAAAGGGATGTTGAAGAAGCCCTGAATCTGACCAGCGTGGAGGTCCATGGAGAGGACTCTGTTGGCTCCCGCTGCAGTGATTAGGTCCGCAACCAGCTTTGCCGAGATGGGGACCCTGGGGGCCACCTTCCTGTCCTGCCTGGCATATCCATAGTAAGGGATGACGGCCGTGATTCGCCTGCTCGATGCCCTTTTCAGGGCATCTATCATTATGAGGAGCTCCATTAGATTGTGGTTCACGGGAGGACACGTGGACTGGATCACGAAGACATCCGTCCCCCTCACGTTCTCCTCTATCTCCACGAAGACCTCCCCATCACTGAAGGTCCTCACTTTGGCCTTGCTCAACTCAAGCTGAAGGTGGCCGGCAATCTCCATTGCGAGCTCTGGGTTGGAATTTCCCGAAAAGAGCTTGAGCTGATCAGACATGCCACCCTCCCTCGGTCTCCCAAGTCATCCTCTGTTCGGCAAGGTGGCCCCTCGAGATGCCCTTCGTGTACCAGGCCCTCGAGCCATCACGAGCTCCTATCGCCTCCAAGGCTCTCAGGGCGGCCTCCTGGGAGTCGAAAACTCCAAAGACCGTTGGGCCACTTCCCGACATGAGCGCTCCCTTGGCCCCCAATTCCAGAAGCCTCTCCTTGGCCATGACAACCCAAGGGTACACACCTTGTGTGACGCTTTCTAGATCGTTGTGGAGAAGCGCTAGGATCTCTTCCCAGTGCTCAATAATTCGCGGAATCTTAAAATTTTTCTCGCTCCTTGTCAATCCCCCCCGGTAGTTCTCATACACCCACTTGGTGGAGACCTGCCACCCCGGATACCACAAGACCATGTGGAGAGGTACATTTATATCCACGGGCTCGAGAATCTCTCCAATACCCCTAGCTACACAGGGACCGTCCATGAGGAAAAAGGGCACATCCGCCCCGAGCCTTGCAGCCCAAAGAAGGAGCTCTTCCCGGCTCGCTTTTCCCCCAAGAAGGAGATTCAAGGCGAGAAGTACCCCCGCAGCATCGCTGCTTCCACCTCCTAGTCCAGCCCCAACCGGTATAGCCTTTCGCAACTGGATGCGAGCCCCACCATCGAAGCCCACTTCATCCAAGTAGAGCTTGGCAGCCTTGTAAGCCAGGTTTCCATCATCTGTGGGCAAAAAAGGGTCGTCGCAGAGGAGCTCTGTCTCCCCCTCCTTGAGGGACACCTCCACCGAATCCCATGTATCCACGGGAACAAGGAGACTCACTATGTCGTGGTACCCATCGGGTCTCTTGCCCAGGACCCTGAGGTGGAGGTTCACCTTGGCCGGGCACTTCACGACTACGGAAGAGAGGATCACTTCTCCCCCTGCATCCATCCCACTCGTTCTCGGGTCGCTGATTGGCAATGGCTTTTGGGAAAGCTTCCCAGGGAGGCTCGCCTCCCCTCTGCCCTGAACCTCCTTGCAGCCAGAATGGTGCTTGTCGCGTTATCTCAAATGGCTCTCGGCGCTCGCCTTGTGAGAAACTGGCCTCGCCTCACAAGATCCGTTGTCTCCCTCGATTGCCTCAGCCCCAAATATTTTTGAAACACGAATTCAGGGTCTAGGTAGCAGGGGATAGGGCACCTCAGTCCTTGAGTCTCACAACGATGTACTTTCTGCTTTTTCCCCTCTGGATCCACATGAGAACACTGTCTTTGCCCGTCTTGGAGAGTATCCTCCCATAGTCCCTCACGGACTTCACTGCCTGATGCTCTATCTCGTGTATTACGTCACCTCTCTGGAGACCCGCTTTGGCTGCTGGACTTCCAGGTTTCACGCTGGAGATGAGGACCCCTTCTGGTCTTTCCAATCCCAGTCGATCTGCTATCTCCTCGGTCACATCCTGCACCGTGAGACCTATTTTGTCCTCCTTCCCTGGACGAGTTTCCAAGCTCACCTCGCCCTCTGCCGGCCTTTCCCCAAGCTCCACCACGAATACCTTTTCTCTACCGTCTCTCCAGACCACCACCTTCACCTTTCGGCCTGGCTGGAGCCTCGCCACGGTGTTGAGAAGGTCTTTGGTGTCCTTTATCTTGTGGCCCTCCACCTCCAGGATCACATCTCCCTTCTGGATTCCCGCCTTGTCCGCTGGCTCTCCAGGGATCACGGCCCCAACGAGTACCCCCCTCTCTTCCTCGAGGCCGAACTTCTCAGCCATCCCCGGCTCCCATTGCTGTATCTGGACCCCGAGCCATCCTCTGGTCACCCTCCCCTTTTCCTTGAGCTGGACCAACTCCTCCTTGGCCATGTTTATGGGAATTGCGAAGCCTATTCCCTGCCCCGAAGCCACTATGGCGGTGTTGATACCAACTACTTCACCCTGGAGATTGAAAAGGGGGCCCCCCGAGTTCCCGGGATTTATCGATGCATCCGTCTGGATGAAGTCGTCGTAAGGACCAGATCCGATGACCCTTCCCTTGGCCGAGACAATTCCCGCTGTGACTGTATGTTCGAGACCAAAGGGATTTCCTATGGCTATCACCCACTCTCCAACCCTTAGCTTGTCAGAGTCGCCGAGGACCGCCGCCGGGAGATCCTTTTCAGCCTCCACTTTCAGCAAAGCTAGGTCTGTAGTCGGATCCGCACCCACCACCTTTCCTCGGTATTGCTCCTTCTCGGACAGCTTCACTATGATCTCGTCCGCCCCTTCCACTACGTGGTTGTTGGTGAGGATGTAACCGTCGCGGCTTATTATTACTCCCGAGCCCAAGCCCTTTTGCTCGAACTCCTTGGGGAGCTGATCCCCGAAGAACCTCTCGAAGAATTCCCTGAAGGGATCCCTCTCTCCGAAGGGGCTCTTGAAGTAGGGGAAAGGACCTGTCTGGATCTTCTTCACAACCTGTATGTTGACGACCGTCTTCTTGAGCTCGTCGACCAAGTCAGCCAGAGAGGGCAGTCCCGCCACAGCCCCCCTGGGGGATACTCCGGCCTCGGACTCCTTCCAAAAGGCTTTGGCCCAAACCAACTGGGGAGCCCCGAAAGTGGCCAATGCGACAAAAACGCAAACTCCAATTACGAACCCCATTTTCCTCTTTTCCCTTTGAAGTGGCATGAATTGGCCCTCCTTTCCCATCCCTCCAAGGCCTCACAAATTCACTGCTTTTACATAGAGCAGTCTCAAGTCCGCTAGAAGATTGTCCAAATGGTCTTTCTCCTCCGGGGTCAGGTTTCCCCTTGTCTTTTCCTGAATTATCCCCAGAACGTCTATGAGATACTTGGCCATGGGGAGGTTTTTCTCCTTCTTTTGGGTTTCGGGATGGGGTATCTCCCCCAGGAAAGTCAAAACCTGTGGAAGGAAAAAGGAGGTGAGAAACCCAGAGAAGGTTGGCTTGGGAAGGGGAATCTCCCTCAGCCTTTCCCTTTGGCGATCCTCCTCCATTCTGGCCTCTTGGGAGACTCTTTCTTGAGCGTGGGAGGTTTCCTCTCTCTGAGGAGGAGTTTCCTGGGGCTCCCCATCCCTGGCAAATACCCTCCGATCCCTTACCTTGAAACCCGGACCCTCCTTCTCCTCGACCATAGCCTTCCTCCGTGGCCCTATCTTTTTAGACTATAAGATCTGGGGTTGGGATTGTCCACCAGGTCCTTGGTGGGGCTCACTAGCAAGAAGCCTTGAGAGGGCCTCCCATGCCCTTTTCTTCCCCACCTCGTCCCCTAATCTCTCGTAAGCCCTTCTCGCATCACTCCACCTGCCGAGCTCCTCAGCCCTTTTAGCCAGCTTCCTCAACTTTTCGGCCACATCCTCCCTCGCCCCTTCCACAAGGGTCTCCTCGAAAAGTTGTAGGTCTCCGGTCTCGATGGCCACTTCTCTTATCTTAGCCAATCCCTCCTTGTGGTGCGCTCTCCTGTAAAAGGCAGCTGCGTCATGGAGCCTTTGGGCCTCAAAGTAACGATCTCCCCATGTAACTGCCTCTTCCTCCGTGGTCTTGGAAGAGAAAAGTATCTCTTTTTTCTTCAAGAAATCTGGCCATTCCTTCAATTTAACCTCTCCCTGTGAGCTTCTACCTCTAAGTCCTTTGGGCTTTCCTCGCTCGGCTCCCCTTTCCCTTCTTCGGGGCTCTTGCCGCCAGGAAGCCTCTGCCAGCAGAAGTGGATCCTCTGTAACACCGTGAAATGGGCGAGAATTGCCAACACTGCCAGTGCTAGCTCCACCATTTCAAAAAGAGCTCCCGCGGCCATGAGAAGGATCCTCTCTGGTCTCTCCATCCATCCCACTGTACAAGAGGGAATGAAGCATTCTGCCCTCGCCCTGGCATAGGGAACCAAGGCGGTCCCGACCATGGCAATGCACCCCAGAGCCACTAATCCCAATTTCCCCTGACCGGCAAAGAAGAGGATCAATCCCGTGAGGAGAAATAGATCCGAATACCTGTCCACTATGGAATCCAGAAATGCACCGAATGAGTTACCTCCTCCCCTGGCCCTGGCAACACCTCCATCCATCATGTCGAAAAAGCCTCCCACCAACATGACCAATCCAGCGACCCTGAACTTTCCTGCCCAAAGGAGTCCAGAGGCCACAAGACTTATTCCCAGCCCAGTAAAGGTGAGAAGGTTCGGAGAAATGCCACAGTTGGCCAAGAACCTGTAAAATGGGGCAACTGTCCTCTCCAGGTATCCCTTTACAATCCCGCCTATCAACTCCCTCCCCCCAGATCCACAGTGAGGTAGTAACCGTAGCTCCCCCTCTGGAGGAGGAGCGTGACGCTATCTCTCCGAAGGGCCCTCGCCATAGCTCCTTGATAGTCCTCCATGGATTTGATCTCTGTCCCGTCCACCTGCCTTATGAGATCTCCCTGCCTTATTCCCACTTTGTGGGCAGTGCTGTTGGGCTCCACGCTTTTCACCCTCACTCCTTGGATCTTTTTCTCCCTGCCCCTGGCCAGTGTGGCCTCTTCCACCTTTATGCCCAAGAGGTCCTCTGCCCTGATCGCCGCTTCCCTCGGGTCCAAGGCCTCGGCAATGACTTTGAGCTCCTTCTCTTTCCCATCCCTCATTATCCTGAGCTCAATGGGGGTGCCTCCCGTGTAAGATGTTATGGCATCCATGAACTCCTGCCTGTTGGTGACCCTCTCCTTTCCCACGTAAAGAATGAGATCCCCCCTTCTGAGGCCCGCCCTCTCAGCGGGGCCTTTGGGGCTCACTTGGGTCACTATGACCCCTTTTCTTCCAGAAAGGCCCAGAGAACGGGCCAAAGTATCGTCCAGGCTCTGCACCTCCACACCTATCCAAGCCGGATACACCTCCCCATGCTCTATGAGTTCCTTCATTATCATCCTCGCCCTGTCAATGGGTATAGCGAATCCGACCCCTTGAGCCTTCTGATAGATGGCAGTGTTTATCCCTATGAGCTCTCCGTCTATGTTGAGAAGGGGACCACCACTGTTGCCTGGATTTATTGCAGCATCGGTCTGGATGAAGTCCCTGTAGATTCTGGACTCTGTCCTTATGGAACGATTGAGGGCACTTATCACTCCCGTTGTTACGGTGTGGGAGAGGCCAAAGGGATTCCCTATTGCTATTACCGTCTCTCCTATCATCAAATCGCTGGATCTTCCCATGGGAATTACAGGCAAGGGTTCCCGGGCATCTATTTTGAGGACCGCCAAATCCGAAGGAGGATCTGCTCCCACTACCTTGGCCTCGAACTCCCTCTGATCACTCAGGGTCACCTTTATGGAACTCGCTCCCTGGATCACGTGCTCGTTGGTCAAGATAAGGCCCTTGGGGTCCACTATCACCCCGGATCCTAAGCTCCTCCGAGAAGGCGCCTTGGGAAATGGAAAAAGAAAGTCCTTGAAGAAGTCCTCAAAGAAGGAATCGCCAGGAAAACCCGGAAACATCCCAGAGGGTCTTCGCACTTCCTGCTCTGTGCTCACGTTGACAACAGCAGGGGTCGCCCTCTCTACAGCTTTCACAACGGGACTTCTCCTGAGCTCTGACCCATATGGCGACCTCGCCCCGAAATGAAAGAGGAGGAGCAATCCCACCAGACCCAACACCCAAGGTTTTCTCAGCACCGTCCCTCACCCCCAAAAGAAGGCCTCTGTGAGACCATATCCAAGGCGTTGAAACCCCCAGCCAAACAAGTTACTCCACTTGCTCCCTGAAGCCAAGCCTTTCTCCTGGGCTGGTTGGAAAGAGTGTGATTTTATGGGCGGAATTGGGACAAGCTCTGGCCCACTTGGCTGGATTGCTTTCAAATTGTCCTTAATAGGAGGAGTCCCCAGCTTTGGGTCTGGCGCGGGTTGGTTTGGAGAGGCGCTCGTGTGGTATACTTCATCACTGTCTCTCCCCGAGCGCGGATCGTACGGGAACGATCATGATGGGAACAGGGACCTCGGGAATTCCCACGAGCTTAGAGTTGCCTCCTTCAGTGAAAAGGTGGAATAGTCCCCACTTCACCCCTGGGAGGGGATGCGAGGTGGAGTTGGTCGTGATCCATGCCATAAGTCTTCCTCCGGGAGATTTCGGCACAGGTTACGTGATGGATCTCTTCATGGGAAGATTGGATCCACAAGCTCACCCAAGTTTCCGCGAGCTAGAAGGACTCAAGGTCTCATGTCACTTCTTTGTTGAGAGAACAGGCCAGATTCACCAGTTTGTGGACCCTCGCGATACTGCTTGGCATGCTGGACTGAGCGAATTCCGAGGAAGGACCAACTGCAATGACTTCTCCGTTGGCATAGAGCTCGAAGGGGCATATGGTGTGCCCTTCAGTGAAGAGCAGTACAGTTCTCTCAAGCTTCTCCTGAGGGCCCTTGTTACCTCCTATCCTCTCATAACATCTAGCAGGGTAGTGGGTCACGAGCACATCTCCCCTGGCCGTAAATGGGATCCAGGACCCTCTTTCTCCTGGGAAAGGGTGAGGAGATGGGTGGAGGAGATGGAGAGATGCCGATGAGTCTCTCGGCCCACCAGGCCTTCTACAGGAAGGTGGGGAATCTCCTTCTTCTAGGATTCTTGGAAGAAGAGCTGGACGAGATATGCTCCTTGGCCTTGGAAGGAAGGCTGGGAGGAGTGATCCTATTCGAGAGAAATGCGGGGAGTGCCGCCCAAGTTGCCTCCTTGGCGGTAAGGCTCATGGAGCTCCCATTGGAGAAGAGACCCATATTGGCTCTGGACCAGGAACAGGGAAGGATCTGCAGGATAAAAAGTGGGGTGACCCTTTTCCCATCTCACAGAAGCCTAGGGGTCCTGGACAGGCCCAGGACCACCTTCTACGTTGCGAGATGGACTGCTAGGGAGCTCAGGAGGCTTGGGGTGAATCTCAACCTAGCCCCAGTTGCGGACGTGCTTGGAGGGGAGGAGGCCCGTCCCCTTTTGGAAGAAAGGTGCTTTGGGGACGATCCCCAGAAGGTAGCCCTCCATGTGGGCCACTGGGTCAGGGGCTCTCAGGAGGCTGGGGTTGCAGCGTGCGCCAAGCATTTCCCAGGCCATGGAAGCGCAAAGGGAGACACCCACTTGGAGATGAGCCTGGATCCCTCGGATGCCGAGACCATTTTCAGAAGACATCTGGTTCCATTCCAGGAGGCGTTGAAAGAGAAGGTGGCTTCAATTATGGTGAGTCACGTGATTTATCCTGCTCTGGATTTTCGTTTTCCCGCAAGCCTCTCATCCAAGATAATGGTTGACCTTTTAAGAGAGAAGATGGGCTTCAAGGGCATGATAATCACCGACGATTTGGAGATGAAGGCAATAGCCCTGAAGATGGATCCCGTGCAGGCAGCCGTGGAAGCCATCAGAGCCGGAGCGGATATGGCAATTGTGTCGCGAAATTCCTTTCCCCGGATACCCATAAAAACAATCGTGAATGAGCTTGAGAAGGCAGCAGCAAAGGGGGAGTTGCCCCTACGGAGATTGAAAGAGTCCCTGTCAAGGGTGGCCTCCTTCAAGAGGAGATGGAAGGGAGGTTCCAAGGAGATGGTGGAGGACGCATCCTTTCCAGGGGCCCGTAAACTCGCAAGGGGCTTGTTGGAGGAGCTTTCCCAATGGATGGAGTAGTTGTGGGTATGGAGCTCATCCTCCAAAACCCCCCTTCCTGGCTTGCCAAGAAGGCCAAGGTGGGACTTCTGTGCAACTCTGCCTCAGTGGACCGAAGACTTCGTCTCTCCGTGGAAAGGATGGTGGAGGAATTTCCAGGCGCTCTCAAGGCCCTTTTCAGTCCTCAGCATGGCTTCTGGGCAGAAAAGCAGGACAACATGATCCTCTCGGCTCATGAGATCTCAACGAGATGGGGTGTGCCCCTTTACAGCCTTTACGGAGAGAGTCTGAGGCCAACGAGGGAGATGCTTTCTCAGTTGGATGTCCTCATAGTGGATCTGCAGGAAGTGGGATGCAGGGTCTACACTTACATTTACACGATGCTCGGATGCATGGAGGAGTGTGCCAGGTGGGGGGTCAAGCTGGTTGTCGCCGACAGACCTAACCCCATAGGAGGAGAGGAGGTGGAAGGTAATATTTTGAAGCCCCAAATGAAGTCCCTCGTGGGCGCCCATCCCCTTCCCATGCGCCACGGATTGACCATGGGGGAGCTGGCCTTGCTATTCAAGGGATCCATGAAGCTGGATTTGGACCTCGAGGTTTGGCCCATGCAAGGATGGAGAAGGGATCTCTTCTTCGATCAGACCCAATTGCCGTGGGTCATGCCATCGCCCAATCTTCCCACATTGGATTCCTGTCTGGTATATCCGGGTCAGGTCCTCCTCGAGGGGACCAATTTGTCCGAGGGAAGGGGCACGACGAGGCCCTTCGAGATATTCGGCGCTCCCTTCATAGATCCGTTTTTTCTTAAGGAAAAACTCCATAAGGTGGGGATTCAGGGGGTTATCTTGAGATCCCTTTATTTCGAACCCACCCACGGAAAGTGGAAGGGCCAAAGATGCGGGGGGTTACAGCTCCATGTAGTGGAGAGGACCTCGTACAAGCCCTATATCACCACTTTATGGATTATCCACGAGGTCCTCATGGAGTGGGGTGAGCACTTGGAGTGGCGACCTCCGCCTTACGAGTTCGAGGAAGAGAGGTGGCCCATAGATCTACTTCTTGGTGACCCCGAGGTGAGGACTGCATTGGAAAGGGGTTCAAGACCAGACGAACTCCAGTCCTCGTGGATGGGGGAGCTAGAGGAGTGGATGGAGAGGAGGGAGGGATACCTTCTTTACAGGGGCTGAAATGGAAAAAGTCCATCTCATAGGGATAGGCGGCACAGCTATGGCTGGGCTTGCATTCCTCTTGAAGGAGAGGGGTATTGAGGTCACGGGTTCCGACAAGAACCTCTATCCCCCCATGAGCGATTTTCTAGCTCAAAAGGGAATAGAGGTGAAACTGGGCTACTCGGCTTCCAACTTGGATGGGGACATAGATCTCGTGGTCATAGGCAATGCCCTCTCTCGAGGAAATGAGGAGGTAGAGGCGGTGCTGGAAAGGAGGCTACCCTATCGCTCTCTGCCAGAGGTCCTGAGGAACATGTTCCTCGAGGGAAGAAGGAACATCGTAGTGGCTGGCACCCACGGGAAAACCACGGTCTCTTCTCTGATTGCTTGGATTCTGAAAAGGGCGGGGGAGGATCCCGGTTTCTTCATTGGGGGGATCCCCAAGAACTTCGGCACCGGGGCCATGGATGGCAAGGGGGAGATATTTGTGGTAGAGGGGGACGAGTACGATACCGCCTTTTTCGACAAGAGACCCAAGTTCCTCCATTACCTTCCATGGATAGTGACAGTGGGAGCGCTGGAATACGACCATGCGGACATATATGGTGATATAGGCCAACTCATGGGAGCCTTTCGGGCCCTGATGAAGATTGTTCCTAGAAATGGGAGATTGGTGATCAATGTGGACGACCCCTTGCTGAGACTTCTAGGAGAGGAGTCTCCTTGTCCCGTGGTGAGTTGCTCAGTTGGGGGAGATGCCCATTGGAGGGCGGATGGGGTGAAAGTCAGGGATGGGAAGGTGATATTCCGAGTGGTACATCAGGGAAGTCCCTTGGGGGAGTGCGCATGGGGGCTCCCAGGAAATCACAATGTCCTGAATGCACTTTTGGCATTGGCTGCTTGCAGCGAGGCTGGGGTGGAGTTCTCCAAGGCCAGGGAAGCGCTGGAGCAATTCCAGGGCGTGAAGAGGAGGCTCGAGCCTCTGGGGGAGATGGGGGGAGTCCTCCTCTACGACGATTTCGCCCACCATCCCACTGCCATTGCCAAAGGCCTCGAGGCACTCAAGTCCATCCATCCCCACTCGAGGATCTGGGCCATAGTTGAGCCAAGAAGCAACTCCATGTGCAGGAAGATATTCGAGGATGAGCTCCCAAGCGCCTTAGAAGGAGCTGACTTGGTGATAATAGGTAAGGTTCACAGGGGGGATTCCATGGACCCTCAGGTGAGATTGGACCCCGAGAAGGTGGTGAGGGGGATAAGGTCTATGGGAAAGGAGGCCTGGCACATAAAGGAGGTTTCGGAAATAGCCGCCTTTGTCAGTGGCGAGGCGAATAAGGGAGATGTCATCTGCGTGATGAGTAATGGCAGCTTTGATGGAATCCAGGGACTTCTTCTGGAAGCCCTGGCGAGCAAGCCATAGGAAATCCTTCCTCTGAACGAGGCGAAGGACCAGGCCTTCGGCGCGAGGATTTTTAACGTGAGGTGTCAAGGACATGTGCCCTAGGTTATTGTGGAAACTAGCAATGGCAATTCTGCTTGAAGGTTCTCTGGCGTTTGCGGGATCTGGGGAGATCTCTGTGAAGACTCTCCCCAATGGATTGACTGTTGCTGTTCAAGAGGACCACACAGCTCCGGTTGTGGCAATCCAGTACTGGGTGAGAGCTGGAAGCAGGACTGAGATGGAACATGAGGCTGGAATAACTCATTTCATCGAGCACATGATCTTCAAGGGCACCCCCAATATGGGCCCTGGGGAAATGGCCAAGATAATAGAGAGCTCGGGCGGCACAATAAACGCTTATACGAGTCTGGATCAGACTGTCTATCACGTGACCATTGCCAGCAGGTTCACGAGGGTCGGGCTCGAGGTCCTCACGGATTCCATCCAGAATGCCCTTTTCGATCCCCAGGAGCTGGAACAGGAAAAGAAGGTGGTCTTGGAGGAGATGAGGATGGATGAGGACAGGCCCCAAAGCCGGCTTTCAAAGGCCCTTTGGGCCGAGGTCTTCAAGGTGCACCCATATGGAAGGCCCATAATAGGCCGGCCAGAGAACATCTCCAGATTCACAAGAGAGGACCTCCTGGCTTACATGAAGAGGCTTTACAAGCCGAGGAACATGTTCCTTGTGGTCGTGGGGGATGTGGATCCGGGCCAGGTTTTCGAGTGGGCCGAGGAGCTTTGGAGGAGTAGGCCAGATGAGGGGGATGTGAAATTGGAGATCTTGAGAGAGCCTCCCCAAAAGGGCCTCAGGAAGGTCATTTTGAGGCAGAGGGCCTCGGAGGCCCACATGGCAATGGCATTTCCCATCCCGGATGCTCGTCATCCCGACTCCCCAGTCCTGGACATCCTCTCGAGTATCTTGGCCGATGGCGAAAGCTCCAGGCTGGAAAGGGAAGTGAGGGTCCAAAGGGGGCTTGTCTATTCTATTTCGGCCAGGAGCTTGACCCTCATGGATCCGGGGATATTTGTGGTGCAAGCGTCATTGGATCCCACAAAGCTGAGGGAGGCATTGCCAGCAATTCTCAAGGAGCTCTACAAGTTGACATACGAAAAGGTGAGCCAGGATGAGCTCCAGAGGGCCAAGCTCCAGGTAGAGGCATCTCTCATGTGGGCCAAGGAGAAGGTGCAGGGGAAGGCGAGGTTGCTCGGAGAATCCCTGTGCGTCATGGGAGATCCGTGGTACGAGAAAGTTTACATGGAGGAGATAAGGAAGGTTACCCAGGAAGACATAGTGAGGGTTGCGAGAGAATACCTCCAGCCTTCGAGGCTCACTGTGGGAATTCTGTTACCGGAGGAGCACGACGAGAAGATGGGGCCTGAAGAGCTCGAGGTGCTAACAAAAAAGGCCGAGGAGAAGGAAGAGGGAGGTCCTCTCCCTTCCAAAAGGGTTAGTGGACCAGTGGTCCAGAAGGAGGTCCTCTCCAACGGGCTTGTCCTTCTCGTCAAGGAATCCCACGATGTCGCCACTGTTGCCATAAGGGCAGCATTTCTGGGCGGCTCCAGGTTCGAATCCCGGGAGACATCGGGTCTCAGCAAGGCGGTGGCCCAATTGCTCACCAGGGGAACGACTAGCCGCTCCGCCTCGCAATTGGCCGAGGAGGTAGAGACATTGGCCGGCTCTCTCGAGGGATTTTCGGGATGGAACAGCATTGGGCTCGAGGCCCGGTTTCTGAGCAAGTTCTTCCCCAATGCCATGGAGCTCTTGGCAGATTGCCTGACAAATTCCACCTTCCCTCACGAGGAACTGGAGAAGGAGAGACCGAGGCTCTTGGCATCTGTACGGAGAGAGAAGGACCATCCTACGAGAATGGTCATGAGGCTTTTTCGTGAGACCCTCTTCAGGGTGCATCCCTACGGTCTACCTCAGGATGGAACCGAGGAGTCCATAGCCTCCTTGAAGAGGGAAGACTTGGTGGAATATGCCTCCCGCTTCATCGTCCCCCAGAGAGGGGTCGTTGCCATAGTAGGGGATGTATCTTTCCAGGAGGCCATCAAGTGGGCGAGAAGGTACCTGGGAGGGTGGAGGGTCCAAGGCCCGGACTTGCCCCAGGTGCCCCAGGAGCCGCCAATGGATTCTCCTAGGTTCGCCTGGGAGAAAGTGGAATTGAAGCAAGCTCACATAGTGATGGGATTTCCCAGCACCCACCTCAGGAGCCCTGACAAGTACGCCCTTGATGTTTTGGATGCCATCCTCTCGGGTCAAGGGGGAAGGCTCTTCAGGGAGCTAAGGGACAGACAGGGACTCGCCTATTCAGTGACCTCTTTCTCGAGGCTGGGGCTCGATGCGGGTTATTTTGGGACGTACATAGCCACCTCCCCAGGGAATGTCCAGAAGGCTCTCGATGGCCTGAGAGAGGAGATAAGGAAGGCGAGGGAGGAACTTCCCTCCCCGGAGGAGCTGGAAGGGGCTAAGAGGAACATAATAGGAGCTTACGAGATAGGCCAGCAGACCCACTCTGCCCAGGCAGCGACCATAGCCTTCGATGAGCTCTACGGACTGGGATACGACCATGGTCCCAAATATTTGGAATCCATACAGAGGGTCACGGCCGAGGAAGTGTTGGGTGTGGCGAGGAAATACCTGAGACCCGATAGAATGGTCACGGCCATTGTGGGACCAGGTTCTTGACTTGTAGGGGTGTTTTTGATAGGGTTTAGCAGCTTGAGGTGGGAGTTGATAGGATGGTGGCCTCTCTCAGATCTTTGTCCCGGCTTGCGGCAGAGCCTTGAATCCGTGGAGGTACGGGGTCGCGATGAAGAGCATCCGGACGGGCATTATAGGGGTCGGGAATTGTGCTAGCTCACTGGTGCAAGGAAGATACTATTACTCGGACAGCGAGGCCCACATACCAGGGCTCATAACCAGGAATTTCGCTGGATACTTCGCCTGTGATATAGAGTTCGTGGCAGCCATAGACGTTGACAGAAGAAAGGTGGGCAAAGACCTCTCCGAGGCAATATTCGCTCCGCCCAACTGCACCACCATCTTCCACAGGGAGATCCCGCACCTGGATGTGCCTGTGGAGATGGGCTACGTGATAGACAGCATCCCCGAGCACACGGCCTTTTACCCCGAGGCTGAGAGATTCGACCCTTTGCCCCAGCGTTACAGATCGCAAAAGGAGGCCAAAAAGGCTATAGTCTCGTATCTCAAGGAGAGGCGAGTCGAGGTCCTGGTCAATTACCTCCCTGTGGGAAGCGAAAGGAACACCTACTTTTACGCTGATTGCGCCCTCGAGGCTGGCTGTGCCTTCGTCAATGCCATCCCGGTTTTTGTCTGCAGGGACTATGGTGACAAGTTCAAGAAAGCAGGCCTTCCCCTCCTAGGAGACGACATAAAGAGCCAGGTTGGGGCGACCATCATACACAGGGTCCTCACCAGGCTCTTCGAGGACAGAGGAATGCCTGTGAAGAGAACCTACCAGCTCAATGTGGGGGGCAACACGGATTTCCTGAACATGCTGGACAGAAGCCGGCTCCAGAGCAAGAAGCAGAGCAAGACTCAAGCAGTTCTGAGCCAGATGAATGGGGGGCCAGAGGATCCTAGGCTGGTCCACATAGGTCCGAGCGATTACGTTCCGTGGCTCAAGGACAACAAACTTTGCTTCCTGCGGATAGAGGCCGAGCACTTCGGGGGTGTTCCCATGCACGTGGAGGTTCGCCTCTCTGTGGAGGACTCCCCCAATTCCGCAGGGGTCATAGTGGATGCTATAAGGGCGGCGAAGGTGGCATTGGATAGAGGGCTTTCGGGCCCTATAGTTGAAGCGAGCGCTTACCTTTTCAAATCTCCCCCGGTCCAGTATGACGATTCCGTTGCCAAGGAGATGCTGAGAAAGTTCGCAGAGCCCACCCTGAAACACAAGGTCGCTCTAGGAGGCTCGACAGCTTCCAGGTGAAGGCGGCTTTGGCCCTTGGAGCTGAAGTGGCCGGTCGTAATCGGTTCCTCCCGTCGAGAAAGCGGTGGTGAGAGATGGAGATCTTGCACTGCGATGTCCTGTGCGTGGGGAGCGGAGCTGCTGGATTGAGGGCAGCCATAGAGGCAGCGGAGATGGGATGCCGAGTCCTCTGTATCAGTGCAGGGGCACCGGGCCAAGGCACTTCCACTGTCCTGAGCGGGGGTGTGTTCAGGGGGATCTCCGGGAACTATTCTCCAGAGGCTCACAGAAGGGACACCGTCATCGCGGGAAGAGGCCTAAACGATTTGAAGCTGGTGGATGTGCTGGTTGAAGAGGCCCCCAGGAGACTGGAGGAGCTTGTCGAGTGGGGCATGGTGTGCGAGAGAAGGGGTCCTTTTCTCTTCGCCAAGGGGTCAGCTCCTGTCTGGGGAAAGGCTATCTCATCGTGTCTTGTGGACAAGGCCAGGTCCGTGGGGGTCGGGTTTGTGGGATCAACTACCATCCTGAGGCTTTCTAGCCAAGATGAGGGGATGAGGGCACTGGGAATGAGGAGGCCCAGGGGTCCCTTTGTGGAGATAAGGGCCGGGGCCATTGTGCTGGCAACTGGAGGGGCTGGAGCCCTATATCTTCGTCATGACAATCCCAAGGGCATGATGGGCTCGGGATATGCCTTGGCCTTGGAACTCGGGGCCCAGCTCCAGGACATGGAGTTCCTCCAGTTCTACCCAGTTGGCCTAGCACAGGAGGGGCTCCCTCCGCTTCTCATACCCCCTAGGCTTGCGGATAAGGGAAGGCTTCGAAACACCAAGGGAGAGGAGATCCTCGAGAAGTGGGGAATATCCGAGAGGCCAGCTGCTGAGAAGGCCAGAGACAAGCTCTCCCAGGCCATGTTCCAGGAGATGAGACAGGGCCAGGAAATATGCCTCGACCTTGGGGGTATTTCCCAAGAGGACCTCGCCAATGACCCCCTTTCATCCTCGTGTGCTGAGCTCTTAAAGAGGAAGATCGGAGGCCTTGAGAGGCCCTTGAAGGTGGCTCCCATGGCCCATTTCACCATGGGAGGAGTGAGGATAGACCCTTGGTGCAGGACCAAGGTCCCCGGGTTCTTCGTTGCCGGGGAAGCAGCAGGTGGGCTCCATGGAGCGAACAGGCTCGGAGGCAATGCTCTCACAGAGGCCATAGTTTTCGGTGCCAGAGCAGGAAGATCTGCCGCTTTGTGGGCCAAGGAAAATGGCCCGGGAAAAGATAGTGGACCCCTTTGGGAAGCCAAGGTGGAGGCTGAGCCCCCAGAGCTCTCCCGGAAGCGTTTTCTCGAGAGGCTTCGAAAAACCATGTGGGAGCTCGGGGGAATAATAAGGAGCAGAGAAGGCCTCATGGAGGCGAGGAGACTTCTCGAGTGGCAGATGGAGGAAGCTGGATTTTCCCGGGAGCACAGGAAAACGGAAACAGGGCTTCACCCTATCTTTGGGGCAGCCACTGTAGCTATGGTCATCCTGGAAGCTTCCCTGAGGAGGGAGGAGAGCAGGGGAGCCCATTTCCGAGAGGATTTTCCCAGAGAGGACAGCGAGAGATGGTCAGGCCATTTGATTGTGGAAGGCCCTTCTCTCGAGAACCTCAGGTGGAGCTTCGAACCTCTCCATGAGGAGGGGAATTTTCCCAGATGATCTTCATCGGAGGAATACAACCCAAGACCAAGAATCTTGAGTCTACTCCGAGGACCTGCCCCTATTGTGGAAGTCCCCAGGCTTTCCTCAAGAGGACGGATCACTATCTGAGCCTCTTCTTCATCCCCTTAATCCCCATCTCCAGGGGAAGGCCTTTTCTTGCCTGCGAGGGATGTGGAAGGGTCTTGGACGAGAGGGGGGAGGTCCTGCTCGAGCTGAGGGCAGGGATGAGAAGGCTCTGTCCCGGATGCGGAGAGAGGATGGAGGACCATTTCCAGTTCTGTCCCTATTGCGGAAGGAGGCTTTGAAGGCCAGCCCTCGAGACTTCAACTTCTTTTAGAGAAAGGGAGGAAAAAGGGGAGATGGACAGGGTGAATCGCCTCATAGTGGTTCTTTGCTTTGGAGCGATCACAATAATATGGGCATTTCCATCTTGGATTCACGAGTTCACCTTCGGTGGGATCCCATTTCGGGGAAAACTTGGGGCCTCCTGGATATGGAGCCCGCCCATGCCATATGGGACGGAAATAGACTGGAGCAAAGGGCTTCTTCTCACAGGCCTGGTTGCCTTTTTGGGTTGCGGGGTCATGGTATGGAGATTGATGCTGAGAGCAATACCAGAAGGGAAGCTCAAGGGGGAATCCTCAGAATGAACCGGGAATATCCATCTAGACCCATCCCGGCAGTCGGCGGACTGGCTGTGAGGGATGGGAAGGTTCTGTTGGTGAAAAGGGCAAAGGAGCCTGCCTTGGGCACCTGGAGCATTCCGGGGGGGGCCATAAGACTGGGCGAGAGCTTGAAGGATGCCGTGAGGAGGGAGCTCAAGGAAGAGACGGGACTGGATGTGGATCCAGTTGAGGTGGTTGGTGTAGTGGAGAGGATTTTCAAAGTGGGCGAAGAGGTTCGATTCCACTATGTAATAGTGGACTACGCCTGCACAGTGAGAGAAGGGATTCTCCGAGCCTCAAGTGATGCGCAAGACGCAAGGTGGTTTCATTGGGAGGAGATCTTGGATCTCGACCTTCCCGAGGATTCTCTTGGCATAATAGCCAGGGCACTGGAAAAGATCGAGAGAAGGCCACCTCAAAAGCGGCCTTTCTCCCAGGGATGAACTCCATGGCCCACAAGGAATCCCTGAGGAGGATCTTGAGGAAGATAGACCGAATGGGCTACAAGGCCTACCACGAGCTACTGGGCTCCTACGAGTTCGACGGCTTCCAGCTCTTGGTGGACCACGTTCAGGGAGATCCCTTTGCTCCTCCCAGTCGTTTGAGGATACTGGTTCCCTGGGAAAAGGCCCCCTTTGACAAGTGGTTCGTCGTCAACCTGAGCAGGCAAGTGGGCTTCAGGGATTTTCTCACCAGATCATTTCATGAGGCCACAAGGAGAATAGCCAAGGGGAACAGGGGAACAGGCAACAGTGGCAAGATACTCATAGACGTTCCAGGTCAGGAGATCCTGGATCGATCCAGTGTCCTCGTCTCCCGGGAAGGGATAGAGGTGAGGTTTGCCCTTGGCCTTCCTGCAGCGGGAAGAACCGTCTTGGCCGGCGAAGCAGAGGAGATGTTCTTCCAGGAGCTCCCGAAGATAGTGGAAGCATCCTTGAGACCCCAGAGCTTAGACCCAGAGGCATTGAGGAGACATGTGGCCTGCTGCGAGGACCAAGATGCCATGAGGGCGCAATTGGAGGAAAAAGGCCTCGTCGCATTCGTGGCGAATGGCTCTGTTCTTCCGAGAAGGAGCGGGGTTGACGATAGGCCCATGGAAGGGTCGAGCTCGCAAGGGAGGGTGATCCTCTTCCAGTCTCCAGAGAGCCTGGAAGTGACCCTATCGAGGCCCAATGGAGGGCCGGTCAGAGGGATGGGGATCCCAAGGGGGGTCACCCTCATAGTGGGAGGAGGTTTTCACGGCAAATCAACCCTCCTCAGGGCCCTTGAGAGGTCCGTTTACAACCATGTCCCCGGAGACGGCCGGGAGGGGGTGGTAACGGACGCGAGTGCTGTGAAAATCAGGGCTGAAGATGGCAGATTCGTGGAGAAGGTGGATATCTCGCCTTTCATCCAAAATCTTCCTTTTGGCAAGGACACAAGGGCCTTTTCCACGGAAAACGCCAGTGGCTCCACATCCCAAGCAACCAACATCATGGAAGCCTTGGAGGTGGGAGCGAGGGTGCTTCTCATGGACGAGGATACCTCTGCAACCAATTTCATGATAAGGGACGAGAGGATGCAGGCCCTTGTGCCCAAGGAGAAGGAGCCCATCACCCCTTTCGTAGACAAGGTCAAGCAGCTTTACCTGGATCTAGGGGTATCAACGATATTGGTAATGGGGGGTTCGGGTGACTATTTCGATGTGGCAGACAATGTAATCTTGATGGATCATTATGTGCCAAGGGATGTGACGGAGCGGGTAGCCGAAATAAGGGGAGCCTTTAGATCCATGAGGAAGAAGGAAGGAGGGGATCGCTTCGGCAAGCTGACCTCCAGGGCTCCCCTGAGGGAGAGTTTCAGGCCAGCAAAAGGGGGGAAAGAGGTCCACATAGATGTGAAGGGAACCCACACAATTCTCTTCGGTACCACGTCCATAGACTTGGATTTGGTTGAGCAGTTGGTGGACCCATCCCAGACGAGGGCCATAGGGGAGCTGATCTACTACTACGGACAGAACTACGCCGATGGAAAAACCCCCCTTTTCGAGGGACTGAAACGGACCATTGGGGACCTCACCAGAGGCGGGTTCGATGTTCTGAGAGTGCGGAAGGCGGGCAACCTAGTGATCCCCAGGATTTACGAGCTAGCAGCGGCCATAAACCGCTTGAGGACCCTGAGGGTGAGACAGATATGACTCGGGAGAGTTTCTGGGAGCTTCTCCAAGCTGTCTTGACTCAGGGCGAGGGGACTCATCAACTTTTCGCCCTCACCCCAGAGGAGATAACCAGGCTCGAGGAGATAGCCAAGCCCATCTCTTACGGTGCGGGGACAATTGTCTTCAAGGAAGGGGACCCGGGGGATGCCCTCTATTTCCTGGTTGGGGGAAAGGTACAGGTCCTCAAGAGATGGAGGTCGGATGCAGCCGAGCACCTCCTCATGGAACTTGAGCCTCCATCCATAATCGGCGAGATGGCCTTGCTGGAAGGGGGGTCTAGGTCTGCCACCATAAAGGTATGTCCAGAAGGGCCTGCCCATCTCTTGAGGATTTCCAGGGAGGATTTCGAGAACCTCATGTGCGGCTCTTCTCCTCTTGCGGCCAAGCTCGCTTGGGGGCTAGCCAGGCTCCTGAGTCAGAGATTGAGACTCTCCAATGTGGAGAGACTGCGCATAGAGAGGGATCGGCTCGAGGAGGAGGTGCAGGAACTCCGCCAGCAGGTTCATCAGAAATATGGCCTCGGGGGCATAGTGGGGATAAGCCCTTCTATGAGAAGGGTTTTTGACCTGATGAAGAAGATTCTTCCCAGCTCCATCACTGTGTTGATCCAGGGTGAGACGGGAACTGGCAAGGAACTGGTGGCGAGGGCACTTCACTATAATGGCCCTAGAAAGGACAGGCCATTTATGGCTGTCAATTGTGCGACCCTCCACAAGGAGCTTCTCGAAAGCGAGCTTTTCGGCCATGAAAAGGGCGCCTTCACCGGAGCAGACCATCGTCACATAGGAAGGCTCGAGAGAGCCCACAGGGGGACGATCTTTCTGGACGAAATAGGTGACATGCACCCGTCCATTCAGGCGAAGGTCCTAAGGGTCTTACAAGAAAAATGCTTCGAGAGGCTAGGGGGAACAGAAACCATCAAAGTGGATGTGAGGGTGATAGCTGCGACCAACAGGGATCTTCTCAGCCCCGATGCAGAGGTCCCCTTCAGGAGGGATCTTTACTATAGGCTGAGCGTCATAACCATCCAGATCCCCCCTTTGAGGGAGAGAAGGGAGGACATTCCCCTTCTGGCGGAACATTTCCTCGAGCGTTACAAGCAACCCAAGAGTCCTATCAAGGGATTTCACAGAGAGGCCATGAAGGCCCTCCAGGCTCACCCATGGCCTGGAAATGTGAGGGAACTGGAGAATGTCATTCAAAGGGCCACCCTGATAGCTGAAGGCCCCCTCATAGGCCCTGAGGATCTCCTCTTGGAGGAGCCGCGACCACAGGAGACATTTTCCTGGGAAGGGGGGGAACTGAATCTCGAGACATTAGAGAGGGAAGCTATCAAAGAGGCATTGAGGCGCACCCATGGGGTCCAGGTCGAGGCTGCTAGGCTACTCGGAATCACGAGGAGGGTCCTCCATTACAAGTTGCGAAAACACGGATTGACTCCCGAGGTCCTCTGAGGGGCAGCCCCCTTTACCCCTGAGTTATTGCCGAGAGCCTCCAGGGATTGGGCCCCACTGGTCTTGTAAAGGTCCAATATTCTTGGAACTTCACGGGTTCGGCGTCGCTTCCCGAAAGAAGCCTTCCAGACTCGTCCACGTAATAGTCGAGGAGACTGGCCTCTATCTTCACGGTTATGAAATCTTGCCCTGCTTCCTGCCACGCTTCAGTGGGCTCTACGGACCTCAATGCCACGTTCTCTAACCTGTTGATCTTTCCCTGGGCCCTCATCTCATCGAGTTGAGATTGCAAGATCTGGAACATCTCCTCGGTCAGTTTCCCTCTAACTGGTCCCATATCCCTTCTGGACCACGCTGCTTGAACCCTGAAGAAGGTGTCTTTGGCCTCTTCCAAGAAACTGTCCAGGCTAAACATTGGATCCATCCGAATTATGTGTTCCAGACCCCTGAGGAGTTCCTCGTCCCCTGGGCTTTCATCCGGGAGATCCCAGGCCTCGACTCTAACTGGCTCCTGAGGGGGATTTTCGTAATAGCCATGATAATGGCCTCGAGCCTCCGCAAGGCGTCTTCTTTTAACCATGAACCAATAAATTCCATATAGCAGAGCCCCAACAAGGAGGATGTCCAAAAGGCCAGGGCCTCCCCAAGCAACACCCGGCCCTGCAAAGCCAAGACCCCTGAAGAGCATTCCCCCTATGATCCCTCCCAATAAACCTCCTGCCAGTCCATGCCAAAAAGGACTTGGAGAGGGAACAGACTGTCTCGGAGAGGGGGGAACATATTTTCTTTTCTCTTTTGAAGGCTGGGACGGGGCTGGCACGGTGTAGGATTTAGGAGGGGGAGAAAGGGGTCTAAAGCCCCTGCTTCCGTAGCTGCGGCCACTGCCTGCCCTGGCAAAGCAATCCAGCTCCGTCACCAAAAGGAAGGTGAGGACCGCGGCCACAAGGCCAAGGAATCTCACACTCTTTGGTCTGGTTATCATCTCTTCCTCCCATCTCTGTGCCTTGATCTACTCGGACACGTTCTATTATGGTCCTTTGTCCCATCCGAGGGAAGGGCCACGAGAAGGGCTCTCCCTTCGTGCCAGCGGCCTGAAGCAACCCTGAACGATTTAATTGGAGATCCCCTATGAGGAGACCT
>Ga0197142_1000853_pt1 | contig 28457 bp, 24 predicted proteins | sample GBS60_MetaG_FD_148614 | JGI IMG/M metagenome (GOLD analysis project Ga0197142, IMG submission 148614) | Sediment microbial communities from Great Boiling Springs, Gerlach, Nevada, United States - GBS 60_MetaG | ecosystem: Environmental > Aquatic > Thermal springs > Hot (42-90C) > Sediment... | reverse complement strand
ACCGACTATGATATTAAAGCCATTGCTTTTAGGGGGGATTTTGTTATTATAGGTGGATTTTTTTGACGAACTGGCGATACAGTTCCTAGCAAGTGGATAGGATTGTGGTGTCCAAAGCCTTTGAGAGTGCCAAGAGCCTCAGCGCCTCCTGTTATTGAGCCGCTGGACTTAAGTGTTAAAGCCTATCCTAATCCGAGTTTAAGAGAAGTCTCAATTGAATTTTACCTTGATGAGTCAAAGTATATTGAAATTGATGTTTTCGATTTGAATGGTAAATGGATATGGAAGGTAACAAAAAGGGATTATCCTAGGGGGTACAATAGAGTTAGTTGGAGGGATGAGACAATAAACCCAGGGACCTATATTTGTCGGATATCTTCGGGTTCAAAAGTTAAAACTACAAAGTTTGTAATAATAAATGTAATAATAAAGTAGAATATACAGAATATGCAAAGGTTGTTGGTTTCCTTTTCAATTGTTTTACATCTCTTTTGTAGCGGAACTGCTTTTGGAGTGGAAGAGAAAACGCCAAAGGAAACATCAGAGGTCAACAAGAAGACCGGAGAATATGCAAATTTCAGGCGTACTTACGACATAATTGGGATTGTCGGTACAGGTATATCGACCGGATATCAGGGGAGAGAAGAGGAAAAGCACGTTGGACCATTACTTGCTGTTGGTTTGGAAGTTCTTTTATCATCAATATTTTCGGTTCATACCTACTATGCAAATTTTCCTTTTGAGCATAATTATTCATTTTCTTTTGGTTTTAAGGCGTATATAGGCTCAGATAATTGGAGAATCCGGTTTTCGACGGAATTAGGTTATTTACATCCAAGGGCGCCTCGTGAATATCCATTCCCAATAGAATGTTGTATAGGTTTCCATTACATTGTAAACGATAAACTCGATTTAAGTTTGATAAGAAGATGGAGAATAAACTATATGTTTGATGTTGGAGGTAGTATCACTACCTGTTCTTATCCACATTCAATTGATTTAAATATCAATTATAAGATATTTACAATGAGGCGGAAATGAAAGAAATATTAATAATTGTAATAATTGTTTTGTTTAGTTCATCGATACAAATTCTATCTCACGATTCTGATAAAAAGCCTATTCACCAACGAATTGTTCAAGAAGCATATAAACTTTTGAAGCTGCAATTTAGCAAGCCAAATGGTTTTGGATGGTTTGATGATTATTTATGGCCTGTGATAAATGGCTCAGCAGATGAAGATAAATACGATCCAGTTGAAGAGCAGTCTGGTGTCTTGGCTACATTAACACATTTTTGGCATGCAGATGGTGTAAATTTTGAGGCTGAGGTTAATTTTGGTTTTCCTATTGGAAGATACAAGAATGCATATTTCAAGTAAACTAAGTATTATTTGAAATGGGCTTTTGATGTTTTGAGTTCGAGTTCTTATACTCGTTTGACGGACTTTGCTAGGGTGGTAGGTAGGGCTTGTCATTTATTAACCAATATGGGTGTACCGGAACATGCCAAGAGGTCTGCTCACCCTCGAGTCTTCCCTTACCCGAGAGGTTATACGGCACCGTTTGAGCATTGGCTGTCGGACAAATATAATGAAAGTGACGGAAATTACGGTGAGTTTTATTGGACAGCTGAACGTGTCTATAAAGAGCGCGGCGGGTTCATAAACCCATTTTGTGAAGTTAGTGGGCAATATGGTAACGAATACAAGAGTAAAAATGATGGTATATTTTTGTTTTATACTTTAGCTCAACTTTCAGATTGGTTTTATTCTGCTGGTTGTTTCGCTCGAAATGGTAATAATAATTATCAAAATATTGGTGAAATAGAATCAATTATTGAAAGTTATGCACCCAAGAGAACACCAGGTGACCTTAGGGAATTTAAAAACCATTGGGATGATGGCGGTGCTCACGCTCCTTCATTTGCACCAAAGGAATGCCGTTACGTAAATATCGACGACGAAAGGGGGAAAAAATTCCGAGATATGTTGTTACCTTATACAATAAGAGCAGTTGCTGGCTTACTATACAAGTTTATTATTGAAGCTAAGGTGCTAAATCCAGACGGTACTACTGAACCCATAGGTTCTATATATGACCAGCAAACCCAACTCCATTTATTTAATCAAGAAATTAATGGTGACCATTATACTTTTCGTGCGGAAGGTACCCCGGGTAATATTATTGTTTGTTCCGATTATGGTCGACCTTCTGGGACACCTGCAAATTTTACAATAAGGTCTCAAGCAAAAAATGTAACATTTCGAGCTTCGCATGAAATAGTTTTTAAATCCGGGTTTTCTGTTGAAAAAGGCGCCCAAGTCAGTGCTTTTATAATATCTGGTTGCAATCGTTCCAACAAAGAAGGAAAATGTTCAGAATGTTCCCAGGAAGATTATAATCCATATTATCGAAGGTAATATTGTTTAAATAATTTTGGAGGCTAAAATGAGAAAACTATTGATTTTTGCTTTTAGTTTGATATTTTTTTCTTCTTGTACATCAACCATAGATACTGTTTCTAATTGCTGTAAGATTTTAGATAGTACTTATTGTTCAACCGACCCCGACACTTCATTAGTCTTACAGAATGTTCAAATTGATAGGATACCCGACTGCATTGGTAAACTAACCAATTTAAGACTAATCATTTTGGAAAATATTGGAATTAGCACACTTCCAGAATCTATAGTGAATCTTTCTAATAACCTAAAATACCTTGTCTTAATTCAAAACAATTTTGAGTTTCTACTTGAATACATAACAAATTTAAAAAAACTTGAGTGTTTGTGGGTAATTGAAAATCCATTAGTGTATTTGCCCGATAGTATTGGGAAATTGTCGAATCTGTGGAGTATTTCAATTGAAGAGACCAAATTGAAGAGTTTGCCATCAACTATGTCACATCTTCAAAAATTAATAATGTTGCGAGTGAGAAAAAGTAAAATCACGATGGTTCCAGAATGGATTGGCGAGCTTAGATCCTTAGAACTTTTGGATGTCTCGGAGAATGAAATAACAACCCTTCCGGCTTCTATTAAAAAGCTAAAGTACAATCTTGAACAGTTATGGATTGTAGATACAAAAATCCCCGAAGATTTTATTGATACCTTAAAGGCTTGGTTGCCACATACATCAATTCTTCATTAAATCTGTAAGTATGCAAGATTTAGACGAACATATTAGAATTCTAACTACCCCTAATTAATGGTTGGTATCGCAAATTGGGTCCACCGAATAATCAAGATGTTCAGTTAAACGAAACAGCTGATGTTACTTTAAAACTACCCTATTAAAACAACTGCAACATTCCTATATTGGTTAGTAGTTAAAACTAATCAAGTTGGTTGTCCATTGAATTTATACCTTCAAAATATCGAATATTTTGAGAATAGAAACAATAGTATATGTGATTTCAAAGCTCAGTCTAAGATCTTTATTGGGAAAAATATTAGTGCTGACTTGCTTTCGGGTAATTCGGTAATTATAAGCAAGCTACTATGTTAGATGGAACAGAAATTGCTTTAAAAGATGGCTTTGTTTGTGAAAGAGGTAGTGATGTTGCTTTAAAATAAATTTCCCAAGTGTACTTTCAACTAATACTTGCATTATGAACGGCAATTCTTTACATTTAAGCAAAGTTGTTGTCTCCCTCAAGGGTGAATGTTAACCAAGAAATGCATTATTATTTATTTCGATATATTCTTTGGAAGAAGCAAGGTTCGAAGGGGATACGAAAATTTTTTGAAAGTTTCAAACCTATTTTATGACCGAAAATTCGTCCTTGTTCGGTGATTCATCTGAAATGTCGACGTACGGAAGATTTTTTGTGGCGGATACAATTAAAGATTAATCTTGTGGATACTATTTCACAAGGAGAAAGATTTATATTACAATTAGTTGGTAATTATTCTTACACAAATTAAAATGATAGTACAACAGTTTATGCAATAGGCATTAGGTTGAATTACATTTCTAAAAGGAAACCTCAAAATAATAGTGAGGGTGAAGTGATAAATGTTTCTATAAAACTCGAACCAACAATTAATTCTTTAAGTGTGAAATATTTTGTCTTATTAGAAGCAAAAGTATCTCTTGTTTAGTTTGATTCTAATGGAGAATTGATTACTATGTTGGTTGATAATCAGGAAATGAATATTGGAGAGCATCAGTTGGAAGTTAACACCCAGAGGTTAAGTCCCGCTTTGGTTTCAAAAATGGGATGTAAAAATTGGCTAATTTTCTTCCCTATCTCAGAATGCACTAGCAAAGGAAAAAGATAGCGGGTCTTCAAAAATTTCAAAAGCTAACTCGAAGGAGTATGGAGTAGAAGATTTGGGATTGAGTCCTTTGGGGAAATTTGGAATGCTGGTCGTAGTTGAATTGTAGCGTTACCCATTTACTTGCGTTTCATATACAGTTCATAGGAAAATTGTTTTGGGAGCAGATTATGGTAACTTATTTGTGATTGCAGTTCTTACTGCCGGTGAGTTTATTTACGAACCTGCTTACCAACTCAATGATGGCATAAATATTTTGGTTGAGAAAATCTGGATGTGTTTCTAAATCCACAGCTTAATTATGAACGGAAAGCAACCGAAAGTGAAAGTGACTTTATGGTCGGCTTGAATACTGGCTATCGTGTTTCTAACCCGAGGACATCTTTAAATTTCCAATCTAGGATTGGATTGACAATTTTAGGGAATCACCTTATTTTTGGTTTAATCTTGGGAGCCAGTTGTGGATTAGCCTATTCAAATAAGCTTCGCCATCTATGCGAAGAACGTTTTCAAGTATACCTCCTTTCTTGAAAAATTTGTAACTGCGATTTCAGTTTAATAATCAATAGGAACTCAAATAATGTTTTGTAACGAAGAAGGATTTTGTTCTAAAACATAGGATGTAAAATCGAATGGGAGAGGACGATGTATTTAAAGTTAGTATTTTACCAAAGTTAATTATGTATGCTTGTCCGTTATAGCAAAGTAAGTTAGAGAGATTGGATATTGTAAGTGGGATGTAACATTACCGAGAATATTGGAGGAAATTCAATGTTGGAAGGAATTTTACTTTAAATAAGGGTATGGTGATAGTTTCCAGCTTTTGAATGATCGTTATGCTGTGGCAGTGAGTCGCATAAGTTGTAAATTGTTTAGATTATTAGCCTTAAGTTAAATTTTTAAACCTCACGCTATGGTTTGGATGTTCATTTAAATTTAGGAATGAATTAAGCAGCAAATGCAATAAAATCCTAATTCAAGGTTAATTAGAATGAAGCTTTTGGTAGAATTTTTAATTAATTAAGTTCTTTTTGCGAAGCTTTAATCTTCCCTTTAAAATATTCGATTGTTTTCATCAAACCTTTGGTACGAGGAACCTTCGGTTCCCAGTTAAGAAGTTTACGTGCGAGCGTAATATCTGGCTGTCGAACCTTTGGATCGTCTTGAGGTAGGTCTTTAAATACAATTTTGCTTTTGCTTCCGCAAAGTTGGATTATTTCTTTGGCTAAGTCGAGAATGGATATCTCGTCGGGATTTCCGATATTTACGGGTTCGTGGTAATCGACAAAGAGTAAGCGGAAAATACCCTCAATAAGGTCGTCGACGTAGCAAATCGAACGGGTTTGTTGGCCTGTGCCGAAGACAGTAACGTCTTCGTTGCGAAGTGCCTGCGAGATGAAAGCTGGAATTGCTCTGCCGTCGTCGATACGCATCCGTGGACCATAGGTATTAAAAATTCGGACAATTCTGGTGTTAACCCCGTGGTAACGATGGTAAGCCATTGTCATTGCCTCGGCGAATCTTTTGGCTTCATCGTAAACACCCCGGTAGCCAATTGGATTGACATTCCCCCAGTACGTTTCGGGTTGGGGATGAATTAACGGATCACCATAAACTTCACTCGTGCTGGCAAGCAGGAAGCAAGCTTTTTTTTCCTTTGCTAGTCCAAGCATTTTGTGTGTCCCCAGTGAACCAACTTTTAGCGTTTGTATGGGAAGTCGGAGATAATCGATTGGTGAAGCAGGCGAAGCAAAATGGAGAACAAAATCTAAATCGCCCGGAATGTGTGTATAGTTTGTAATGTCGTAAAAGATGAATTTGAATTTAGGATGCCCGAAAAGGTGAGCAAGGTTGTCAGCATTTCCAGTGAGTAAGTTGTCGATTGCTATTACTTCATCTCCGTTTTGGATGAATCTGTCACAAAGATGGGAGCCGAGGAAACCGGCTCCCCCTGTTACTAATACTCTTGCCATTTTTTCCTACAAACTTTCAATTACTTTTTTTATGTGGTTTTGAACTTCAAGCGCAAGGTCTTGAAGAGCTGGATTTTTGATTGCCATCATCGAGGCAACTGGATCGATTCCCGAAACTTCTGTTTGTGAGTCAGAAATTTTTCGGACAACAATGTTGCAAGGCAACATCAGACCAATTTTATCCTCAACCGATAAAGCCTTATAAGCAAAATTTGGATTGCAGGCGCCCAAAATTTTGTAGGGCGGTATCTCTGCCCCTATCTTATTCTTTAAAATTTCGGAAACGAAAATTTCCGAGACGATTCCAAAGCCATTTTCTTGAAGAAGCTTTGTTGTTCTTTCGATAGCTTCCTCGAAACTAACATTAACTATTTTTGAAAAGTAGTAAGACATAGTTCCTCCTTAGATTTTATGAACAGCCAGTTGTTGTACCACAATCCTCACAAACAGAACAAGTACCACTTCTACGCATCCGAATTGAACCACAAGCCGGACAGGTTTCCCCAGTATACCCCAAACCTTGGGCTGCACTCATCATTTTGGTGGATTTGCCTTCAATTGAATTCAAAAGCTCTTCGACTGCAACATATTCCTCGTTAGTAGAATTTTCGATGTTGTTTTCTTTATCTTTTGAGTTATCATCTTTTATTTCAATTATTTTCTTTGTGGATTCAGTTGTTTCGGGTTTCGATGGTGAGGCAATTGTTGGTGGAACTTCGTCGACAGCGTGAACATGAACGAAATCCTCACGTTTTAGGTAATCATAACCGAGTGAGCGGAAAACGTAATCTAAAATAGAAGTTGCATACTTAATGGCTTCGTGACCTTCGACTGGGCCAGAAGGATCAAATCGAGTAAAAGTGAATGTATCCACAAGCTCTTCGAGCGGTACTCCATATTGCAATGCTTTGGATGCCAAAATGGCAAAGCTATTAAGAAGTCCGCGGAACGAGGCACCTTCTTTATACATATCAATAAAGATTTCGCCGAGTGTGCCATCATCGTATTCGCCTGTACGCAAATAAACCTTATGTCCACCGACAGTTGCTTCCCGGATAAAGCCTTTGCGTTTTTTTGGAAGTCGGCGACGCTCGAGTTTATATTGAACAATTTGTTGCGGAGCTGTTTGGAGTTTTTGAACAATATGGGATTGTACTTCGGCTGGTCCCTTTGTTTCGTCTAAAGTCTCTTCATCTCCGAGCATAACAATTTCATCGAATTCTTCATAAGCAGTGGTGTTAAGAGGCTGGGAAAGTTTAGAACCATCGCGATAGATAGCAATAGCTTTTAACATCATTTTCCAAGCATCGAAGTAGACTTTTCCAATGTCTTCAACAGTGGCTTCGGCGGGCATATTAACAGTTTTTGAAATTGCACCTGAAATAAAAGGTTGGGCTGCGGCCATCATTCTTACGTGAGCCATATATGGAATAAAACGAGTTCCACGTTTGCCACACTTAACAGCTGTGTCGAAAATTGGTAAGTGTTCGGGTTTTAGGTGCGGAGCACCTTCGAGCATCATTGTTCCGCAAATATAATCGTTGGCAATTTCGATCTCTTCATTGGTGAAGCCGAGCGCAGAAAGCATATCGAAATTGGGGTCATTGAGCTGTTCTTCGGTAAATCCTAATGATTTGCAAAAATCCTCGCCCAAAACGAATTTATTGAATGCGAAGCGTATATCAAACACATTATCGAGTTGCCTTTCAATTTCTTCAATTTTTTCTTGTGTAAACCCGCGTTCCAAAAGAGATTTTTGATTTATAGTGGGGCAACCTATAAGAGTTCCGTGACCCTTTGTGTATTTTTCGATTTCTTCTATTTGCTTTTCGGTGTAGCCGAGTTTTACGAGCGCTTTATGTACCGATTGATTTACGATTTTGAAGTAACCACCACCAGAAAGCTTTTTGAATTTAACAATTGCGAAATCAGGTTCAATTCCAGTTGTATCGCAGTCCATAATCAAAGCAATGGTTCCGGTTGGTGCAATTGCAGTAACCTGGGCATTTCTATAGCCAAATTTTTCTCCCAATTCCAGTGCTTCGTCCCAAACAGTTCGCGCTGCTTTTAACAAGTAATCGGGGCAATATTTTGGGTTGATTCCCATAGGTTTAATAGTAAGACCTTCGTACTCACCCTCTCGTGCGTTATATGCAGCTCGACGGTGATTACGAATGACTCGAAGCATATCTTCGCGGTTTTCGTTGAAGCGAGGAAATGGACCGAGTTCTTTTGCCATTTCGGCACTTGTTCGATATGCCTCTCCAGTCATAATGGCAGAAATTGCACCAGTTATAGCCAGAGCTTCTGGGGAGTCGTATGGAATTCCCTGAACCATCAGTAGTGTACCTAAATTCGCATAACCAAGACCGAGAGTTCGAAATTCGTAACTTAACTTGGCAATATTTTTGGAAGGGAATTGAGCCATAAGAACTGAAATTTCAAGTATTATTGTCCAGATACGGATTGCATGACGGAATTCATCGACTTTGAAAATCCCGGTCTCTTCGTCGTAAAACTTAGCAAGGTTTAAGCTTGCAAGATTACAGGCAGTATCGTCCAAAAACATATATTCGCTACAAGGATTGCTTGCATTAATGCGTCCAGATTTAGGACAGGTATGCCATTCGTTAATTGTTGTATCGAATTGCAAGCCTGGGTCGGCACTTTTCCAAGCTGCAAGGCAAATCTTGTTCCATAGATACCTTGCTTTGATGGTTCTAGCAATTCCACCACCAACACGATTGCGAAGTTGCCAATTGGCATCTTTTTCGACAGCTTGCATAAATTCATTTGTTACACGAACGCTATTATTTGAATTTTGGCCGCTGACTGTTGAATAAGCCTCGCCTTCGTAATGTGTATCGTAGATGTCGAAATCAATTTCTTCGACGCCATTTTCAACTAAACGTAGAACCCTATGAATATAATTCAAAAGGACTCCTCGGTGCAAAGCTTTTTGAATTAATTTACGCAATTCAATGTTTGTTTTGGGATTAGTTCCACCCTTTTTTGCTGATTCGACGATTGCTTTTAAAAAAGTTGAATTGATTTTTGAGCCTGTAACTAATGCAGCAACTTTTTCTTCCTCCTTAGCTTTCCAGTCTATAAATTGTTCTATGTCGGGATGGTCAATGTCGACAATTACCATCTTAGCTGCCCTACGAGTGGTTCCGCCCGATTTGATTGCCCCGGCAGCTCGGTCGTAAATTTTCAAGAAGCTCATTAGACCTGATGACTTGCCACCCCCAGAAAGTGGTTCGCCTTCTGCTCTAAGAGGCGAAAAATTTGTTCCTGAGCCACTTCCAAATTTGAAGATGCGAGCTTCGCGGGTCACCAAATCAAATATTCCACCTTCATTAAGCAAATCATCTTTAATGCTTTGAATAAAGCAGGCATGAGGTTGTGGTCGGGTGTAGGCGTCTTTCGATTCTTTGAGTTTGCCAGTTTCAGGTTCAACATAGTAGTGTCCTTGCTTGTGTCCTTTAATTCCATAAGCCCAGGCAAGGCCTGTATTAAACCATTGAGGGGAGTTCGGAGCTGCCATCTGATTTAGAAGCATATAAACCGTCTCGTCGTAAAAGTTCTGGGCATCTTCTGATGTATCGAAATATCCATATTGCTCACCCCAATGTCGCCAGGTGCCAGCAAGCCGATGAACAACCTGCTTTATTGAAGTTTCGGAACCGAGAACTTGTTTTCCATCGGGTCCGAGAATTGGATTTCCTTTCTCGTCGAATTGGGGTACTCCGGTTTTTCGGAAGTACTTTTGGGCGAGAACATCGGTTGCAACCTGGGACCAATGAGTGGGTACCTCGATGTTGTCCATATGGAACACTATGCTTCCGTCAGGATTGCGAAGTGTTGAACTCCTTTTTGTATATTTAAATAGCTCGTATGGAGATTTAGCATTTCTTGTAAAAATTTTTGTAATCTTCATAATTCCTCATAAAGTTTAACAAATAATTAGTTCATTTAAAATCAAAAATAGTTAGAATTTTTCAATTCTTTAAGGATGTAAAATTAAACAGAAAAATTGAAAATTTAAATCCAAAATTTTAGTTTAAACTAACTTTTGATTTCTTAGTTTATTTCTTTTTTCTAATTTTGTAATTTTACTTTATTTTCATATGCAAAAGAGGAGAAACTAGTGTTAAAAACACAACTTGATTATAACTTAAAGATTAGGTTACCAATTACTGTATTTGTAGTTGCCATATCGTATTTGTTAACTTTTATTATTTCGAAACCAGAGCGGGACGGTGTTGGGTTCACACCTGAGCAACCTATTGCATTTTCTCATAAACTTCATGCAGGGAATATGCAGATTGACTGTAAATACTGTCATATCAGTGTTGATAAGGGTAGATTTGCATCGGTGCCATCGACTGATATCTGTATGAATTGTCACACAATTGCAAGGAAGGATAGACCCGAAATCGTAAAACTAGCCCAATTTTATGCCGACGAACGTCCTATCCAGTGGAAAAGAGTGCATAGACTTGGCGATTTTGCCTATTTCAGTCATAGTGTGCATATAAATAAAGGTATCGATTGCAAACACTGCCACGGCGAAGTAGAGAAGATGGAAAAAATTCAGCAAGTCCAGAAATTTACAATGGGTGCCTGTTTAGAATGTCATAGAAACCCCCATCATAAGATGCCCGAGCTTAAGGGTAAAATCAATTCGGGACCGGATTATTGTGGGGCTTGTCATCGATAATTTTGAATAAATTTTAGATGGAAAATGAACAGAAAAGAATTTTTTAAAAAAACAGGTTTTTTTACATTCTTAACTTTTTTGTTCGATACTTCCAGGAAACAGTTTGTGAAAAAAGGTCGCGAAGTTAGTTTAGAAAATCTGACTATCAAACCGTCGAAATTTGCTGTTGAAAGAAAGGAAAGGTTAGGAAATGTCGGAAAATAATAAACACTGGAAAAGTTTGACGGAATTGCGCACCCCGATGAGGGCAAACATACTTAAGGAAAGAGAATTTTCCGAAGAAACAAAAGAGGAATTTAGTCTAAATCAATTAAAAGGTATATCTCGCCGAAAATTCCTTGCTTTGAGTGCTGCAACTGCTGCAATAGTTACAACTGCTTGTACAAACTATCGGGACAAAGGGGCTATTGTTCCTTATAATCAAAAACCCGAAAACGTTTTGCCTGGAAAACCAAATTTCTATTCATCCACTTGTACTGGCTGTGCAAATCATTGTGGAATACTTATTAAAACCAGAGAGGGGCGTCCGATAAAAGTTGATGGTAATCCTGATCACCCAATTAGCAAAGGCAAAATTTGCGCAACTGGTCAGGCTATAATCTTAAATCTTTATGATCCGGAAAGGCTCAAGAAGCCAATGGTGAGGGAAAATGGAAAGTTACAGGAAATTCCTTGGGATTCAGCATTTTCTGAATTAAATAACTTTGTTCGAAGCGCATCTTCTCGAAACAAGGAGATTGCTTTAATTTTAAAGCCTGTATTTTCTCCATCCTTTGCAAAGTTACTTGAAGGGTTCAAAAGTAAGTTTCCTACGACAAACATTTATGTTTACGATTTCCTTGAACCAACAGCTAAAGTTAAAGCCTGGAGAAAAATTTACTTAGATAACAATTTGCCTGATTACGATTTTGTCCAGGCAAGGATTATAGTGGCTTTAGAAAGTAATTTTCTTGCGAACGAAGGAAATTTTGTTAAAAACATTCGCCAATTTGTTGCGAGAAGGGATGTTAACAAACCCCAAGAATTCAATCGCTTGTATGTGTTCGAAGGAGATTTGACTTTAACGGGTGCCAATGCAGATTATAGATTTTCGCTTAACCCTTCTCTTTTGTCTTCATTGTTGTCTAGTTTGATTAATGAAATTTTGAGCAAACATTACAATAATCTTCAAAATAAGAATTTTCCAAAAGAAAAGATCCTTAAAAACTTAGCTAATCAGAGTCTTGCGGAGTTTTCGAAAATAAGCGCCATACCACTATCTCATTTAGAATTATTAGTGACTGACCTTATCAGTAATCAAGGACAATCATTAATTGTGTCTGGCGAATCATTACCCGAGGATGTACATCTGCTTACATTTTTACTTAATGAAATACTCGGAAATTCCAAATTATATGTAACTAAACCAAAGCCGAGAATTCCAGTGTCCACTGTGGATGAGTTTATAAAATTGATACGCAAAATCGAAAATGGAGATGTTGGCTTAGTAATTAATATAGATTGTAACCCTGTCTTTCATTTTCCTGATGATTTGGGATTGAAACAAGGATTTGCCAAAGTTCCGTTTGTTGCAACTTTAATTGAGGACTTTAATGAAACGGCACAAAATTCCAAACTTATTCTTCCAATAAATCATAACTTTGAGTCTTGGGGCGATTATTACGACGGGTACGGTTTGTTCTCTACAATTCAACCAGTGGTTGAACCAATTTTTGGGACATATCAAAAAGAAGAGATCCTGCTTGGTCTAATCGATGGTCAACTACGCCCCGGCTCTTACCACAAATTTGTGATTAATCTCTGGAAGGAGGAGATTTATCCTAATTCTAAATCAGGAGTTGATTTTGAACAATTTTGGTTTTCAGTTCTTCATAATGGAGTTTTCACAATACCCGAAAAGCAAACAGCAGTTTCTTATCAAGCTAATTTTGATTTTCTTGGCAATATCCAGATGAATCTCGCGGCTGAGCCAGCCAAATGGACATTGGTGATTAAGAAACCATATTTCATTAAAGATGGAAAATATTTAAATAATGGATGGTTGCTTGAGCTTCCCCATCCAATATCCAAAGTTACCTGGGACAATTATGCTGCTATATCAGAAAAGGATGCGAAATCATTGAATCTGGAAAATGGTTCTATTATTAGGATTAATCGAGGCAATAAACTCTTGGAAATACCTGTGTTTATTGTTCCTGGTATTGCCCCAAAAACTCTTGTTATCGAAGCTGGTTTTGGTCGCGAAAGTGTAAGTATCATTGGCACTGATGTTGGAGTTAATCCATTGAAACTTTTGAACTTAGAGGATTTATCCAACGGATTTATCTTTAAGGACATTGAAGTCTTTCGAACTGAAAAAACCAGGAAGTTAGCTTCAACTGTTGAACATCATTCACTAAACGACTCATTTGTAAAAGATTTACACAGGTCGCGACATATTATTCAAGATGGCATTCTCGAAAAATTTGTGTCGGGGAATATAAAAATTCATCGAGCAAAGGAACTTATCTCTATTATTCCCGAAGTCAAATATACTGGTGTTAAATGGGCAATGGTGATAGATTTAAATAAATGCGTGGGTTGTAACTCTTGTGTTACCGCTTGTAATGTAGAGAATAATGTTCCGATAGTTGGAAAAGAACAGGTAATTCGTGGAAGGGAAATGCAGTGGATCCGAATTGATACGTATTTTAGTGGAACACCAGAGAAACCGTCTGTTAATTTTCAACCGATGTTATGTCAGCATTGCGATGATGCCCCTTGCGAAAATGTTTGCCCTGTAGTTGCAACAAACCATAGTCCCGATGGTTTGAACCAAATGATTTATAACCGATGTGTTGGAACAAGATATTGTTCAAACAACTGTCCTTATAAAGTGCGAAGGTTTAATTTTTATGATTTTCGTAACCATTTTGCCGATGGGTACCTTTATAAAGAACCCTTAAGGTTGTTAAATAATCCAGAAGTTACAATCCGTTCTCGAGGAGTTATGGAAAAATGTACTTTCTGTATTCAGCGAATCGCCGAGGCTCGTCAGGATGCTATTTCAAACGGTAGACAATTGAAAGGGACGGATGTTAAAACTGCTTGCCAGGAAGCTTGCCCTGCCGAGGCTATAATTTTTGGAGATATGAATGATAAAGACTCTGAGCTCTACTATTGGAGAAGCCATAAACTTGGTTATTTCGTTCTCGAGGAGTTGAATATAAAACCAAATGTTACATACATTGCAAAATTATGGAACAAAAAATCGGAGGAAGTTTCGTGAGCAATAAGGTCGATTATAGTGTCGAGCCTGAAGTTGTCGAAGGTCATCCAAAATTATTCGAGATTAATGATTCAATAGCAAAGCCATTAGAGACTCGACCAACCTGGAAATATTTGGTTGCTTTAGCAATTTCCACAACAATGCTTATAATTGGTGCAATTTGTCTTGGCTTTTCCTTTTACTATGGTATTGGGCTCTGGGGAAATAATCAACCAGTTGGGTGGGCTATTCCTATTGTAAATTTCGTATTCTGGGTCGGAATTGGTCATGCGGGTACTTTAATTTCGGCAATTCTGTTCCTTTTCCGTCAGCGGTGGCGAACGGGTATATCACGATTTGCCGAAGCAATGACTATCTTTGCTGTGATTACTGCTGGTTTGTTCCCTTTAATTCACACCGGGCGACCTTGGTTGGCTGGATATCTGTTCCCTTTACCAAATCAACATAGCCTTTGGGTGAATTTTACTTCTCCGTTGATTTGGGATGTTTTTGCCGTTTCGACCTATTTAACAGTTTCGTTCGTTTTCTGGTATATTGGTTTGATACCTGACCTTGCAATGTTGCGGGATAGAGCTAAAAGCAAGATTAAAAAAATTATTTATTCAGTATTTAGTTTGGGTTGGCGGCATTCCACCCGCCATTGGCATCATTACGAGATGATATATCTAATTCTTGCTGGATTTGCTACTCCTCTTGTGCTTTCGGTACACACAATTGTAAGTTTCGATTTTGCAGTTTCGATACTTCCTGGGTGGCATACCACAATTTTCCCTCCTTACTTTGTTGCCGGAGCTGTTTTCTCGGGATTTGCAATGGTGCAAAATGTTCTTATCGTAGTCAGAAAAATATTTAATTTGGAACATATTATAACGCTTGATACCCTTGAAAAAATGAACAAAGTAATGCTGGCAACGGGAATGATGGTAGGCTATGCATATGGGATGGAGTTCTTTATTGCCTGGTACAGTGGTAATCCGCTCGAGTCTTTTGTTTTTCTGAATCGTGCTTTTGGAAATTATGCCTGGGCCTATTGGATTATGGTCGCTTGTAATGTTGTTTTTACACAACTATTCTGGTTTAGAAAGGTAAGAAGAAACATCGTATTAATGTTTATAATTGGAGTTTTGGTAAATGTTGGTATGTGGTTTGAGCGCTTCGTGATTGTTGTAACAACATTGTCCCGAGATTTTCTTCCAACAAGTTGGGATTATTATAAACCTACGCTTGTAGATATTGGCATTTTGCTTGGTAGTTTTGGTTTATTTTTTACTCTTGTGATTTTGTTTATTCGAACCCTTCCAGTTGTTTCAATTTCCGAAGTTAAAGCTGTTATCAAAGGTTCTCAACCTGTTCACCATTGAGAGGAAAGTATGGAAAATCGAACAAACACTGTTGAAAATTTATATGGCGTTGGGGCACTTTTTAAAGATCCAGATAAAATTTTGAAAGTTGTTGATAAAATTCTTGAACTTGGTTTTAAACATTGGGATGTTCATTCATCCTATCCTTTGCATGGTATACCCAAGAAAATGCGATTAAGATGGTCACCACTTGGCTATATTGCTCTTATCTTTGGGTTGACGGGCACATTTTCTGGCTTATTTTTAACCTGGTGGACAATGTCTGTGGATTATCCTTTAACTATTGGAGGCAAGCCTTGGTTTTCCTTCCCTGCTTTTGTGCCTGTTTTGTTTGAGTTGACAGTTCTTTTGGCTTCAGTTGGGACCGCGATTGTAATGTTGTTTATTATTTTCAAATTTCCAAATAACCAGCATCCATTGCACGACACCGAGTATATGAGAAAGGTTTCAGTCGACCACTTTGGTATTTTTATCGAGGCAAAGGACGAGCTGTTCAACATTGAAAAAGTCAAAAACTTGTTTAAAGATTTCGAAGCCGACGAAATCATTGAAGTTTATTATGACCCAGGCGAAGTTAATTATAGGCCGAAGGTTTTCGAACCTAAGTTCATTTTATTTCTTGTTGTTGTGGCAGTTTTAACCTCAACTCTTGCTTACCTTTTTAATAATAAAATTCTGTATCTGCCTCCGTTCGATTTTATGATGAACCAATTTAGATTAAATCCTCAAGAATCGTCTACATTTTTTGCCGATGGTTTTGGAATGCGGGAGCCTGTTGCCGGAACCGTTGCACGTAATCAAGAGTATTATCCTTTTAAAAATCAACCCGAAGAGGCCGGATTTAAATTGGTTAATCCATTGCTTCCTACAAAAGAGAACCTTGAGTTGGGTAGAAGCAAGTATAATACATTTTGTAGTCCCTGCCATGGCTGGCGGGGCGAAGGCGACAGCCGATTGAATGGACAGTTTCCAAATCCGCCTAGTCTTCATTCCGAAAAGGTACGTACTTGGACAGACGGGAGAATTTATCACGTCATTATGGAAGGCCAAAATACGATGCCCTCGTATGCAAGACAATTGACCGAGAAGGAACGTTGGGCTATTGTTTTATATATTCGTTCCTTACAACGCTCCCTAAATGCAAAACAGGAGGATCTTCAATGATACAACAGGAAAATTCATTAATTAATTATCAAAGGAAACCTTTACCTGTAAGTTTGCTTAAAGTAGGGTTTCTTTTATTTGTTCTTGGATTAATAGGAGTTTTGTTGGCTTTAATGACAAATCCTGTCCGTGCGTCGTTCAATTTGTTAATAATATTTGCTTGGATAACAAGCATTTCTGTTGGCTCAATGTTTTTTATCGGAATAGAATATCTAACCGGTGCTGTTTGGAGCGTTCCTTTCCGTAGGGTCGCCGAAATTTCTTCATCTTTTATTATCGTTTTGCCTATACTTGCTATTCCAATTCTAATCAACATTCATTCTCTTTATCATTGGTCGCATAGTGAAGTTTTAAAAGTTGATTTAATATTACAAAAAAAATCGGCTTATTTAAACCAGAGCTTTTTCATTTTAAGATTCGTGATTACTTTAATTCTCTGGTTTTTATTTTATTTTCTTTTTGTCTCAATTTCTCGAAAACAAGACAAAAATTTCGACCAGCATCTAACTAAAAAGAATACAGTTGTGTCTGCTGTTTTTATGCCAGTATTTGCTATTACATTAACTTTTTTTGCGATTGATTGGTTGATGAGTTTAGAGCCACACTGGTATTCAACCATTTTTGGAGTTTATTACTTTGCTGGGAGTTTTCTTGCTGCTCTTGGAGTATTTACTTTTGTTTCAATTACATTAAATGAAAACGGCTTTTTAGTCGAGGGTTTAAGCAAAGACCACTATTACAGTATGGGCGCTCTAATTTTTGCTTTTACAAATTTTTGGGCATACATTGCCTTCAGTCAATTTATGTTGATTTGGTATGCAAACCTTCCGGAAGAAACTTTTTGGTTTATTAATAGGGGAGTTGGTTCGTGGTTGTATGTTTCGATTGGTATAATTTTTATCAAATTCATAGTCCCTTATATTTTGCTTTTACCTCAACCAGCCAAAATGGATCCTTTACGGTTAAAAGTTGCTTCTCTTTGGGTTTTGTTTGCCCATTACTATGATCTGTTCTGGATTGTTATGCCCACATATTCCAAAGAAGGTGTGCTTATTGGTTGGATTGAGCTTGTTTTCCCTGTATTTGCTATTGGACTTTTAATGGTTTTGTTCTATTTCTTTTCTAAAAACATAAATTTAGTTCCCATTGGTGATCCTAAATTAAAAAGAGGTGTAGAATTTCGTTTGTGAGATTTGAAATTTAGGTTAAATAAAAATGATAAATTTTCGTTTTAGAATTTTAATTTAGTTTTGATTAAAAGCTAAATTGAGGTTGATTGATAATGAAAAAATTATTTGATTTTTTTTACGATGAAATTGATTTTAAAGAGATTTTAAAACACCCCTCGCGATGGTTTGGGTATTCATTTATCCTGTTTTTTCTTATCATTTTTTTTCTGTGTATAGTTTTTTTAAACAATCTCGATAATTTTTACAAAAACACAACTCCATATGATGAACCAGATTCCGCAAAACTTTTTAAGGACGTTGAGTTGAAACTTGGGAGAACAATTGAAGGAGTTAGAATCGAGGAAATTAAAAGCCCTACAAAGGAAATGCTCTCCCGTGGTGAGGAATTGTATCGGACGGTTTGCCAAACTTGCCACGGAGAAACAGGTAAAGGCGATGGGATTGCTGGTAAAGGGTTGAACCCACCTCCCAGAAATTTTGCTGAAATCGATGGTTGGAAAAATGGAAGAACGATATCGGGCTTTTATAAAACTATGCAGGAAGGTATACCTGGTTCCGGTATGACTGCTTACGATTATCTTTCTCCACGAGAAAAAATAGCTTTGTATTACGTGATTCGTAGGTTCTCTAACAAATTCCCTGAGGTTACAGACAAAGATATTTCAGAGCTTGTGTCAACATTTAATGTAACACAAACTTATACATTACCACCAAATATACCAATTGCCACTGCTATGGAGAAGTTGGAAACTGAAAGTAAGAATAAAGTTCTTCGTGCAATAAATGTTGCTGATGCACTTTCTGAAGGTGGATTAAGTCAATTTATTGTCGACCCTTTGGCTTTCGCATCTTTTTTGCAAAACATTAGTAACCAAAGTAATTTAATTGAGGTGATGATTGCTAATGTTCCCCGCAACGGATTATCGCCAAAGTTTATTGTAATTAGTGAAAGCGAAAAGAAAGAATTTGTCAATAAAGTTTTGTCATTAAATTCAAAGTAGAAATGCCAAAGATAATTGTAATTTTCTTGTTATTTTTCCTCTTTTGTCTTAGATTTTTGAAAGCGGATGTTGAGGTTGGAATCGTTGAAAAATTAGGTAATCATATTCCATTGGGTTTGGAATTTGTCAATGATCAGGGGAAAAAAGTTGTACTGAAAGATATAATAAAAAAACCTACAATTTTGATGTTTGTATATTACCATTGTCCTGGAATTTGTAGTCCTTTGTTGACAGGAGTTACCGAAGTTGTAGATCGCGCAGACATTGTGCCTGGTAAAGATTACCAGTTGGTGACTATTAGCTTCGACCATACTGAAACCTGGGATAAAGCCAAGAAGTGGAAAGAAAATCACCTACAAGCTTTAGAAAAAACGATTAGTCCTGAAGCTTGGAATTTTCTCGTTGGAGATAGTTTAACAATTCGCAAAATCACAGATGCCGTTGGTTTCTACTTCAAGCCTGATGGGAAAGGTGATTTTATTCACGGTGCTGCTCTTTATTCTATTGCTCCTGATGGAAAAATCATTCGATATCTTTTTGGAACTGAATTTAATCCCTTCGATTTTAAAATGGCTATTATTGAAGCCGAAAAAGGTTTACCTTTGCCCACGGTCAATCGTATCTTAAAGTTTTGTTTTTCATATGATCCCCAAGGTAGGAAATATATGTTCAATTTTACACGTGTAGCTGGTACTATAATGTTGATTGCTTTGTCGATCTTTTTTGCAGTACTTGTTTTTAAAAAAAAGCGAACAAGTGATGAGGTGACAAATGGCTGAGATTGTTTCGGGAAACATTGAAAATTATTTAGAGTATAAAAAACACAAAGGAATTTTTGCTTGGATTTTGAGCACAGACCACAAACGCATTGGCTTGCTTTATCTCATCTCAATGATTACATTTTTCTGGGTTGCTGTTGGCTTGGGATTTTTAATGAAACTCGAGATGTTGACACCCGAAAAAACAATTGTTGATGCTCAAACCTATAATGCCTTTTTTACTCTCCATGGTCTTATAATGATTTTCCTATTTATTATACCAGGTATACCTGCTGTTTTTGGGAATTTCTTTTTACCAATTCAAATTGGCGCAAGAGATGTAGCTTTCCCTCGACTTAATCTGCTTTCCTGGTATCTTTATGTTGCTGGTGGGCTTTTCGCAATAGTTTCTCTTTTTTTACAAGGTGGTCCAATTGACACCGGTTGGACATTTTATGTTCCTTATAGTATTAGAACGACAACGAATGTGATTCTGCCTTTGATTGGTGCTTTTATTCTTGGATTTTCTTCAATACTTACAGGTTTAAATTTCGTTACGACTGTTCATAGATTGCGAGCACCTGGAATGACCTTCTTCCGCTTACCTTTATTTGTTTGGGCTTTATATGCTACCGCTTGGATCCAGGTTGTAGCTACTCCGGTGGTTGGTATTACAATAATTTTAGTTGTAATTGAAAGGGTGCTTCACATTGGAATTTTCGACCCTGCTCTTGGAGGGGATCCGCTTTTGTTTCAACATTTATTCTGGATTTACTCCCACCCAGCTGTTTATATTATGATTTTGCCTGCTATGGGGGTTGTTTCCGAAATTATCCCTACATTTGCTAGGCGAACTATATTTGGATACAAAGTGATTGCGTTTTCAAGCTTAGCAATTGCTTTAATTGGTTACTTTGTTTGGGCACACCATATGTTTACCAGTGGAATGAGTGATACCTCCCGTGCGGTGTTTTCTTTGTTAACTTTTCTTGTAGCAGTACCCAGCGGTGTTAAGGTTTTTAATTGGGTTGCAACACTTTACAAAGGTTCAATCGAGTTGCGGGCTCCCTTAATTTATGTTCTTATGTTCATCTTTCTTTTTTCAATTGGTGGACTTACGGGCCTTGTTCTTGGTTCTCTGGCAACCGATATTCACGTAACCGATACTTATTTCGTTGTTGCCCATTTTCATTATGTAATGTTTGGTGGTACTGCAATGATCCTTTTTGCTGGTTTGCATTACTGGTTTCCGAAAATGTTTGGAAAAATGTACAACGAAAAAATAGCAATTTGGGTAACGCCGTTCATTTTCATCGGTTTTAATATGTTGTATTTCACTATGTTTATACTTGGCTATCAAGGTATGCCGCGTCGTTATTGGAGTTATTTGCCTGAATATCATACATTACATATCATATCAACTGTAGGTTCGTGGATATTAATCGCTGGTCTTGCTGTTATGTTTGGAAATTTGATTTATTCACTATTCAAGGGTAAGAAAGCCGAAGCGAATCCCTGGGGCGGTGTAACCCTTGAATGGCAAATTCCATCGCCACCACCTGTTGAAAACTTTGAGAAAATTCCTGTTGTTGTTCACGAACCTTATGATTTTTCAAAAATAAATGGGTTCTCTGATGGAAAATCTTGAAAGTTCCTCTTCATTAACAATTTCCCAAAGTGAAAAAATAGCCGAGGCACAACAGCAATCTACCTTTCACCATCATAAAGATGTGGTTGGAGCCAAAATAGGAATGTGGCTATTTCTATTTACTGAACTTTTGTTGTTCGGTGGCTTATTTTTACTCTATATGGCTTATAGATTGCAATATTCGAAAGATTTTGTCATTGCTGCTGCCGAATTAAATCTTGTTCTTGGAACTGTAAATACTATAATTTTATTGACAAGCAGTCTTACGATGGCTTTGTCGATTGCAGCCATCCAGCGTGGTCGGAAAATTCTTTCCATCTTTATGTTGATTTTGACTATAGGATTTGCTCTTGCTTTTCTTGTTATAAAGTATTTTGAATGGAGTGCAAAATTTCATCATGGAATTTTACCTAACTCTCCAGAACTTTTGAGTAGGCCTAATGGGGAGATAATTTTCTATGGAATGTATTATTCAATGACTGGGCTTCACGCTCTTCATGTATTAATTGGGGTGATAATACTTTCATTTATGCTTATTTTTTTGATTCGTGGGAGTATCAATAAATCCGATTATATTAAGCTGGAAAATTCTGGTTTATATTGGCATCTTGTCGATTTAATATGGATTTTTCTATTTCCATTGTTTTATTTGTTACATTAAGAGCAGGGAGTTTTATGGAAAAAGAACGAAAAGAACATATTATACCTTATGGGATATATTTCCTTGTCTGGCTTAGTCTGATTTCACTAACGGTTTTGACAGTAACAATTGCAGGAATTGAAATTGGTCGGCTAGCTCTTTTTGTTGCATTATCGATAGCTTTTGTTAAATCTGTGCTCGTTGTAAGTTATTTTATGCACATTAAGTTCGAAGAATTGATTTTTAAATTCTTTTTGATGGTCGCTCTTGTTACTCTTGCTTCGATTTTTATTTTAACTGCAACTGATATATTTTTTAGATAGGAGGCAACAATGGTAACGTCGGCAACAGAATACGCGAGAAATGTAGATAATGTGATGTTATATATAATAGCTATATCATTCATTTTGCTTTTGGTTATTACTATTGCGATGATTTTTTTTGTCATTCGTTATAATCGAAAGAGGAATCCTGTTGCTTCCCAAATCAAAGGAAATACAGTTCTCGAGGTAGTTTGGATAATTGTTCCAGTGGTTTTAGTTCTTTCAATGTTCTTCTATAGCTTCTCGGTTTTTAAGGAGTCTCGAGAAGTGCCACCAGATGCGATGAATGTAAAGGTTGAAGCGAAGATGTGGGCTTGGAAGTTCTATTACGAAAATGGAAAAGTGACAGATACTTTGTTCTTGCCAGCTGGTAAACCTGTTAAATTTAATATAGTTTCAGTTGACGTTAACCATTCATTTTATATTCCCGCTTTTAGAATCAAGGAGGATGCTGTGCCTGGGCGTGAGAATTATATGGTTGTTAAACCCGAAAAAGTTGGTTCTTTCGATATTGCCTGTGCAGAATATTGTGGAATGAATCATTCAATTATGTATACAAAGGTATACGTTGTTCCCGAGAAAGAGTTTTCAAAGTGGCTAAATGGTGAAGTTCCCGAAGATTACCTCCGAAGATATGTTGCGTCGCATACTGGGGGATATAAAGATTATTTAACTGGAAATTATGCAGTATTGTTTGCAAAAGGTTGTGTCCAGTGTCACTATCTTGATGAACGTAAAGGTATTGGCCCTTCATTTTCGGAGCTTAGTCGTCAGATGGCGCTTGTCAGTGTTGGAGGTCGCGATACATCCGTTGTAATCGATAAGGCATATCTGCGTGAATCGATTCTTAACCCAGAAGCAAAGATTGTGAAGGGCTATGAAAAGTATTCAATGCCTTCATTAATGAACAAGATTAAGGATGATGAACTTGAACTTATAGTTGATATTCTTATGACGGATTTTGTTAAATCGAAACAATGAGCATTAAAGATTTTTTCGTATTTATTAAATTAAGAATTTCCGCTCCGGTAGCAATTAGCTCTGCCGTTGGCTATATTCTTTCCTCACGGTTTATTGATGTTGATATTTTCATTCTTTTAGTTGGCATTTTTCTACTTGCAAGCGGTTCCGGCGCTTTGAATCAAGTTCAGGAATGGTCGCTGGATGCCTTGATGAATCGCACAAGAAATCGACCAATACCACGAAGAATTATTTCTCCCTTTAAAGGCTTAGTCATTTCACTTTTCTTGATTTCAATGGGGTTGCTATTTCTTTCACAATGCCAAAACTTTTACCTTGTAATTACGTTAAGTCTTTTGGCAGTTGTAATTTATAATGGTGTTTATACTCCATTGAAAAGGGTTTCCCCTCTTGCTGCTTTGCCGGGTGCCCTGATTGGTGCAATACCACCGATGATTGGATGGGTGTTTACTGGGAACAGTCCTCTTCATCCTTTGAACATTGCCCTTGCATCTTTCTTTTTCATCTGGCAAATTCCCCATTTCTGGCTACTACTCATATTACACGAAGATGATTATAGACGGGCTGGGTTCCCTGTTTTAACAGATATCATCTCTCCGTTACAACTTTCAAGGATATCCTTTATTTGGATAGTGGCACTCGTTGGTTGCTCATTTTTGATTATCTCTATGCTTGAGCATTTAAGTTGGTTAACATTTGGGGGTGTAGTTGTTCTTGGTATTTACCTTATTTTTAGGACACATAAGATGGTGAGAGTAGTTCAGCCACGTGGATTTTATCGTTTTGCTTTCATTAATTTAAATTTTTTCGTACTTTGTGTTTCATTAATTCTTTCTTTCAACAAATTGTTTAACCTTTAGGAGCAATTATGGATTTCCTGTCCATCGTATCTTTACCTCATTCGGAACAGATTTTGAGATTGCTGGAAATCCTATTCTTTATTGGTTTCTCGATTTTAATTTCATATTTTGCCTATTTGTTTGGGAGTCTAATCTATTCATTATATTTTTACATTAAATCGAAAGCATTTCCAGAGTTTCTTTTAGTTTCCAAAGAATATCTTGAACAAAGCAGTAAGGGAATTCTGGCACTTTTTGGTTTAGGACTTGTTCCGTTGCTGGCTGTTTACTATTGTCTTGTGCAGTTCATTCAAAAAGCTCCATCAGATTTTGGTATCGTTTTTATAACTTCTTTTGCTTCTTTTGTTCTTTTTGCCATTCTCTCAAAGGTTTTGCTCAAAGCTTTGACTTTAAAATTTGAAAGGAATAAGATTAATCCCACATTTATTGTTTTGTACTTTTTTTGTATAGTTTCGCTATTTGTTTCGGCTTTTTTAACTATTGGCGTTTATAATTTTTCAAAAAACACCGGTTTCCAGTTTTCTGGTATTCAACCTTTTGAATTCCTTGCTATTGATACTCTGATTGGTTCAATAATATTTATTGGAATTGCTTTTGTTCTTGCTTCTTTGGGTTATATTTTTCGCAAATATACCTCTGATAGGATTACAGCCGAAGGTGTCAGTTTCGCGGACACAAATGTTTCCCGCCGTCTTCTTGCTAACACTTTGATTTCTGGAAATATTCTCCCGATACTCTATTTAATTTGGTATATTTCCGCCCCAAAAAATCTTGTCTCGTTCGAAAATTTTCTTTTCCTTGTTCTATCGTTAATAATACTTTTGTTTTCACTCATACTAACATATTTCTCTTTGAAGAATAATAAAGTCACTCTTGCACGTTTGGCTTTCATTGTTGCTATTTTCTCTTTTTCATTTTTCTTTGCATCAGAAACCTCGCTGCTTGCTGTTTCGAACAAGGTTCAAGAATTCAAAATTGCTCGCGACTATATAGCATATCACCAACAAAGACTTGAACTTGCTGGCAGAAAAGTTGAAGTTGCTGTAAATGGCGAGGAAATATATAAAGCCAAATGTGCTGCCTGTCATCTGTTCGAAACAAGGCTGGTTGGCCCTCCTCACAAAGAGGTTTTGAAAAAATATGCTGATCGCAAAGAAGATATGATAAAATATATCCTGAACCCTGTGAAAGTAGATCCAAATTACCCACCAATGCCCAATCAAGGCTTGAAACCAAACGAAGCAAAAGCTGTTGTCGATTATATGTTTGAACATTACGGGAGTATGTTGAAATAGCTACCAATGAAAAATAATTTCTTTTTGTAACATATAAATTTTTTCTCTCAAATCCAAAACTCTAATATGCAATTAACATTAGCAAGGGTAATCCGAAAAAATTTTGAAAAAAGGTAAGATAAATTTGCTTCAGTTTAATAAAATATACAATCCAAATTTCCCGATTTGGATTAATTAAAAATGTTGTTTTAAATCGAACAATCTTATAATTTAACATTTCGATTTCCTTTTTTGAAAAAATAATTTATCTTAATTTTGTTTTTTTATTAACATTACATTATGTTTAAAAGAATTCTTGTGGCCAACCGAGGGGAAATTGCAGTTCGAGTAATTCGAGCTGCCCACGAATTGGGTATCGAAACAGTAGCGATATACCATAGGGTCGATAAGGAAGCTCCGTATGTACGTTATGCCGATTATGCTTACGAGCTATATTCGGAGCAACCCCGGAGTGCTTATCTTGATATTGACCAGATAATTAGTGTTGCTAAGAAAAGTGGGGCCGAGGGGATTCATCCAGGCTATGGGTTCCTTTCCGAAAGAGCACCGTTCAGCCAAGCTTGCATTGACGCTGGCATCAAATTTATTGGTCCTAAACCTTTTTCTATTGATGCAATGGGTTCAAAGACTCGGGCTCGGCAATTGATGGAACAGGCTGGAGTCCCCATTGTACCGGGAACTAGCAAACCAATTGATGATTTGAACGTTGCAATAGAAATTGCCAAAAGTATTGGATTTCCAATCCTTTTAAAGGCTTCTGCTGGTGGTGGGGGCAAAGGAATGCGAAAAGTATTTCTCGAAGAGGATTTTCGTGAAAGCTTTGAGTCTGCCCAACGAGAGGCTTTGAAATCTTTTGGCGATGGTTCGATTTACATTGAAAAATATCTCGAAAATCCTAAACACATCGAGTTTCAAGTTATTGCCGACGAATATGGTAACTATGTTCATCTTGGTGAAAGGGACTGCTCAATTCAAAGGCGACACCAGAAGGTAATCGAAGAAGCACCTTCGACTGTGTTGACCCCTGAACTTCGCGATCGGATGGGTAAAGTCGCTCTCAACGCTGCCAGGGCTGTCGAATATGTTAATGCGGGCACAATTGAATTTTTGTTCGACAAGAACAAGAATTTTTATTTTTTAGAAATGAATACTCGGTTACAAGTTGAACATCCCGTTACAGAGTTTGTTACTGGTATAGATATTGTCAAAGAGCAAATCAGGATTGCCGCTGGATATCCCCTATCGTTTTCTCAAAAAGATGTTCAATGGAAGGGGCACGCAATTGAATGCAGAATTAATGCAGAAGACCCGTTCGACAACTTTATGCCGTCGACGGGTAAAATCACTTACATCCGAGAACCAAACGGCAAAGGTGTTCGTTTAGACAGCGGAGTGGAAACTGGTTCAGAAGTATCTATCCACTTCGATCCGATAATTGCAAAACTTATAACATATGGGAAAGACCGTGCAGAAGCTATTGCTGTGATGTTGAGAGCACTAAATGATTTTAAAATTTGCGGAATAAAGACTGGGATTCCGTTTTTAGTGAAAGTGTTACAGGAACCGAAATTTATTGAGGGGAACTACGATACCGGTTTCTTAGAAAATGAGTTTGATTTTTCCAAGCTTGAAGATGCTAAGGAGAAAGACCAGGAATTAATAGCTGTCGCATCTGCTTTTCTTTGGAAACAAAGGGCTAAAAAAAACGTTGTCCATTCGAACTTGAACAGTTACCCGCAAGTAAACAAATGGAAAATGAGAATGAGGAATTTTAGGAGGTGGTGATATGGTAAATGCAGATAAAATTGCAGTTGTTCTTATGAGCGGTGGAATGGATTCCGCTGTTACAGCTGCTATTGCAATTTCTCTTGGCTATAAGGTTGCGGGCTTACACATCACATATCATCAACGAACGCAACAAAGAGAATTGAAAGCTTTCAACGACCTTTGTGACTTCTTTAAAATTGATGAAAAGCTTGTTGTTCCGATTGATTATTTAAAGACAATAGGTGGGTCTGCGCTTACTGATCCAAGAATTGAAGTTGAAAAAGCAAAATTAGACAGAAAAGAAGTACCTCAAACTTATGTGCCTTTTCGAAATGGAAATATGCTTTCTATCGCAACGAGTTGGGCTGAAGTTTTGGGGGCAAGCGCTATTTTCATCGGTGCTGTCGAGTCGGATAGCTCTGGTTACCCCGATTGTCGTCAGGACTTTTTCTACGCTTTTGAAAAAGCTATAAATCTTGGCACTAAATCGACTACGAATATACAAATACAAACTCCATTGATTAATTTAACCAAGAGGTTTATCGTTGTGCTTGGGAAGAATTTCGATGTTCCTTTTGAGCTCACGTGGAGTTGTTATCGGGATAACGAAATTGCTTGTGGAGAGTGTGATTCCTGTGCGCTTCGTCTGCGAGGCTTCCAGCAAGCCGGGATTGAAGACCCACTACCTTATAGGAATAAACCAGTTTATATTTAATCCTAATGTTGAAATTTTAATACAATAATTTTCTTTCGTTTTTGTCTAAACTATTTTTTATTCGTAATTTTGCATTTTATTATTTGACCCTGTAGCTCAGGGGTAGAGCACCTGACTTTTAATCAGGGGGTCGCAGGTTCGATTCCTGCCAGGGTCACAAAATTTTTTTTCCCCCTTGCAAGTTTTCTTCAAATTTCTTATTTTAGCTTTTAGTTTTGATAGATTTTGATAATGTTTTTTTGGAATTTAAAAGCTATCTCTTTAACTTGTAAATTTAACCCTTCCAAATTATTATTTGATAACGGGGGGGATGGTATTGGTCGTTAGAACAAACCCTTCCAATATTTGAATTTATACTTTTTCAAAAAATAAGAGCCCCGCCATATTACAAACTTTCAATCTTTTAACTTTCTCTAAATACAACAAACATTTTTCAAAAAGTTTAAAATTTATAATTTTGTTCAACAAAAGGGAGGATGAAAATGAAAAAAATACACCTATATTTAG
>Ga0197142_1000851_pt1 | contig 28496 bp, 25 predicted proteins | sample GBS60_MetaG_FD_148614 | JGI IMG/M metagenome (GOLD analysis project Ga0197142, IMG submission 148614) | Sediment microbial communities from Great Boiling Springs, Gerlach, Nevada, United States - GBS 60_MetaG | ecosystem: Environmental > Aquatic > Thermal springs > Hot (42-90C) > Sediment... | reverse complement strand
GAAACCCTCGACGACGCCGACCATCGGATTCAAAGCGTAAAGAGTCCGCCAGCCCTCCGGAACCAGGCTGCTCGGATAGGCAATCGGGGTCGCAAACAGCCACAGTTGGGTGAGGAAGGGCACTGTGTACTTGAAATCCCGATATTCAACATTCAGCGCGGAGAGCCAAAGCCCCATACCGAGCGCGGTGACCGCTCCGAGCAGGGCGAACAGCGGCAGCCAGGCGATCTTGGAACTGGGCGAGACGCCGTAATAGGCCATGAAAAGCACCAGCACCGCTATGCCGATCAACAGGTCCAGCAGGGCTGCGAGCACAGAGGAGATGGGCAAGGCCAGGCGCGGAAAGTAAACTTTTGAAATGAGGTGGGAGCTCGTCACCAGGCTGTTGGAGGCTTGCGTAAGCGCATTGGCGAAGAAGGTCCACGGCACGAGACCGACGAAGGCGAACAATGGGTAGGGGAGTCCATCCGAGGGAATCCTGGCGAGCCGACCGAAAAACAGACTGAAAATCAGCATGGCGAGCAAAGGCTGGAGTACCGCCCAAGCCACCCCGAGGGCGGTTTGTTTGTAGCGCACTTTAATCTCTCGCCACGCCAGGAAATAGAGTAGCTCTCTGTACTCCCACAGCTCGCTCAGCTTCAAAGCCGCCCATCCGCGCGAGGGAGCGATTTCGACCACGATGGTCGACTGGGAAGACATAGCTAACTCGTCTTGCTCGTATCGTAAAGCTTCGAGTAATTTGCATACTGGCCCCGGTAATACTCCTCGCCGGAGGAGTCCGGATCCCAGTCGTTCAGAATCGTGCCGAGCACCGGGATGCCGTCCATGGCGAACAGGCGGCGGGCCTCGGCGGCCTGGCGGCGGTGCGTGCTGCCGGCGCGCACGATCAAGAGCACACCGTCGGCATGGTGAGCCAGCAGGCGGGCTGCCGGGAACAAAAGCACCGGCGGTGTGTCGACGAATACCACATCGAACTCCTTGCGCAGCCGTTCGATCAACAGGGCGACTTTCTCGGAAAACCACCCGCTTGCGGTCGACTCGCCTGGCTCGCCCCCCGGCATCAGCGCCAGTCCGGCGACCCTCGTTGCGTGAAGGAATCGGCCGAGATCCGCGGGCAGATCACCGGGCTTGCCGAGCACCTCGGCGACTCCCGGCGCGCGCTCGGTCCGAAGAAGCTGGTGCAGCCGGGGCCGGCGCAAATCCGCATCGATGAGCAACACTTTGCGGCCGGTTTGGGCGGCGGCGATCGCCAGGTTTGTACAGACCGTCGTTTTTCCTTCCCGTGGCGCCGGGCTCGTAACCACCAGCACGGGGCGCCAGCCTTCGCGCCGCTTGCCCAGCACGGAAGCCAGCGTCCCAAGGAACGATTCGGCGTAGAGCGTGAAATTCGGCTGATGCGGAACCAACTCCATCGTCGGCTCGCCCGCCTCCAAGTCGGAGGCGCGCCGCGACCGGTGGGCGATGCCGAGCAGGGACCGGCGCGCCGGCGGCGGATCCATGCTCGGGATGACGCCGAGTTCGGGCACCTCCAGCCATTCAGCGGTCAGGCCCGGAGCGACGAAAACCTCGTGGAAACGCTTCAGCCGCCGCCGTTCGAGCAGCACGGCGATGCCATACGCCAAGGCCCCCCCGCCGAGCGTGCCGAGCGGAATGTCCCGCCAGGGTTTGGGCTGCACCGGCTCGGGCACCGCCTGCGCCGGATCGATGACCCGCACGTTGTTGGTCGGCAGCGCGGAGGCGATCGTCGCCTGGTGGAACTGTTGCAGCAGCGTGTCGTGGGCCTGCTGCGCCATCTCGACCTCGCGACGCAGGCTGGCCAGTTCGCTGGCGTTGTCGATCTGTGAGGCCACGGCGCCGATCTGCCGGTCGTACTCCTGCCTCAGCATCCGCTCGCGCCGCAGGGCGGCCTCGTAGTCGTTCTGGATGGCTCGGACCAGATTCGCCTTCTCGCGTTCGAGTGCTCCTTCGATTTCCCGAATCTGCTCGTCCACTTGGACCACGCGGTAGTGACGGGTCGTCAGCGTGGCCAGCAGTTGCGCCCGCTCGCGCCGAAGCTCCGTCAGCTTGTCGCGCAGGTTCCGCATCCTGCCGTCATCCAGAATCTCCGGGAGGGAATCGGGCGGGCTGGAGCGCGCAATCTCGTAACGGGCCTGCTTGTTCACCCGATCGGATTGAATCGCCGAAAGCTCGGCCTGTAACTGGGCCAGTTTGTTGCTGTCGAGCGTGCCCTGCTGGGAGACGAAGGCGCGGCCCGAGCTGCGAATGAAGTCGCGCAGCTTCTCCTGGGCTTGAGACAGCCGAGCCTTGGCCTCTTCCAGCTGCCCCTCCATCCACTGCATGGTCCGCAGGGTCGAACCGGAACGGAGCTGGAGGTTCTGCGCCATGTACTCGCTTGCCAGCGTGTTGACGTAGCCGGCGGCCACCTCGGGCGAGGTCGACACGGTGCTGATCTCCAGCAGGCGAGACGCACCCACGCCGCGGGCTTTCGCCGAGCGCGCGGCGATCTGAATCGCCTCGCGCATCCGTTCGACCGGTTCCTGCTTGGTCAAGCCGAGCCGGTTCCTCAGCTTGCTGAAGAGATCGCCCGTGGAAGGCGGTAACGGCGTCGCTTCCAGGCTCATCCGCTCGGCGGCTCGGGTGCGCAACGAGACGCTGGTGATGATGCGCGTCTGAGTCTGAATGTTGGCGGCGGTGGCGCCATAGTTGTTGGAACCGGCCTGAGGGTCGACCCGATCCAGTCCCATGAAACTCTCATTCAGGTCGAGGATTTCGAGCGTCGTCACCCCTTCATAGAGGGGCGGTCGCCACACGATCCAGCCGAGCGCCGCCAGCGCACCGAGCAGCATCGCCGCAAGAATCCCCCATTTGGCGCGCCACAGCACGGCTCCATAAGGGACATGGATCTCCGGCGGGGCCGGGCTCATCAGACGGACGCCGGCGGGAAAACCGATGCCGGGCAACGCTGCCGCCGGGCCGGTACGAGACCCGGGCGCCGGATGGCCCGCCCCAAACGTTCCAATCGGTTGTCCGCCCGACACGATTGCTGGCTCCTTTCCTTTTCCTTTACAGCCGGTCGATAAGGATCACAAGCAGGGAGGCAAGCGAGACCGACAGCGGCAGCACCCGCCAGAGCACGGTGCTCCGGGTGACCCCGCCCGGTACGTACAGGGTGTCGTTAGGCATCAAGCGGAAATCGCTGTCCTTGCCCTGAAGGATTCGCTCGAGGTCGATCGGGATCTCGGCGCGGCGCGAGGTGTCCAGAACCGGCCGTAGCACGCGTGCTTTCCTCGGCTTGGCGTTTTCCGCCAGGCCGCCGGCCATCGCCAATACCTGCAAGACCGTGAGATATTCGCGTTCGGCCGGCTCGAAACCGCCCGCGGAACGCACCGCCCCGGCCACGTAGATCATTTCAGCGCGCTCCGCCGTGACCACGTCGAACGGTTGCAGGGCGATGTCCTCGCTGGGACTGACGCTTCCGCGCAGGCTGCCGATATTGATCTCCGCGGTCGAAAATTCCCCGTCCGGCGAAACTTGGGCGCCGGCCAGCGGGATGGTGCCGAACTCTTTGCGCCGAGTGATCTTGATGCGGCGGCTGGCGTACGGCTGAAGCCCGCCAACCACCGAGAGCATTTCGACCAGGGTGCGCGCGCCCTCGAGCGGATAGATGCCCGGCGCTCGAAAGGCGCCGACGAAGAAGACCGGCTCGCTCCGGTACTGCACGACGGTGATCGTCACTTGCGGCGTCCGGACATATTGGCGGAGTCGCTCGAGCATGTCGGCCTCCAGCTGTTCGATGCGCCGCCCGCTCGCCGGAATCTTGCCAAGCACCGGCACGTTGATGTTGCCGTCGCCGTCGATTCGATAGACGCGGTCGCTGATTTCCGGCATCTCGAAGGCACGGATCAGGAGCTGGTCGCCCGGACCCAGCACATAGCTCGGCCGGAAGCGCTCGGTGAGAGTTGGAGTGGACGGCTGGCCGCTTGCGCCGCCCGGTTGCTGGCCAAACGTCACTTGGGCGCGGCCGGGCGCCGACAAAAGCGCAACCAGCACCACCGCCAGCAACTGCCGGAAAGCTTTCGACGTCACGATGGCTCCTCCTGCTTGATCCGCCTCAAGTGCGGATGTGACCCCAACCTCACCCCGACCTCCCGACCGCTTGCCGTGAAAGCTCGGCGACCCGACCGTTCAGCTCCGAAACCGCCCGCTCGAGGCGTTCCAGTTTCTCTATCAGCAAGCTTGTCGAGTCCGCGTTATGGTTGTTGCTCAAGAATTGGTCCATCGCCGTCCGCACCAGTTCAGAGACGCTTCGCGTGCCCGCCATCTCGCACCATTGCCGATAGCGCTGGTACTCCTGTGCGGAGACGCGAAAGTAAACCACGCGATCACGACTGCGCGAGATTGTCATGCTGTTAGTCCCTTTCTGGACTCGATTCCGCGGTCCGTTGATCGGCAACAAGCGCAGGCTACCGCCCTTTCAGTCCCACCCGGACTGCCTGTTTGAGTTACGCGCACCATGCGCGCTCGTCTCTAGTGTGGAAGTGCGTAGGACAAATGTCAAGCGCCGCCCGGCCGTTTTTGTACTAGTACTGAAGCGCGCGACTGCTACTGAAGCGCGCGACTGCGACTCAGCGGGCCGGGGCGCCTCGGCGTCGCCGCATCGCCTCGACCACTTGCGCCATCTCCGGGCCCGTAAGCAAGGATGGGTCGCACCGGGTCCACAGGCCCTGCGTGCACAGCTCGAGGTTGCGGCGCCGACGGCGGGCGGATACCTGGGCTGCCTCGGCCTCGTCAAGCAGGGTGGGATCGCAGCTCGCCATGCCGTCCAGGCAGTTCTCGAGATTGGTCCGGCGCCGAAGTTGGGACAGTTTGTCGGCCTGTTCGGATGTCAGCAAGGTGGGGTCACAGTTTGCCGAGCCGCTCATGCACCGCTCCAGGTTGCGGCGGCGGTGGGCGGTGGCGACCTCGGCGGCCTCGGCGGGCGTGAGCGCGGTGGGATCACAGGCGGCCGCACCGCGCCGGCAGTTGTCCAGATTCCGCCGCCGCCGCGCCTCAGCCACGGCCTCCGCCTGGGCCCCATCCAGGATGGTCGGGTCGCAACGAGGCGAACCCGCCAAGCAGGCGTCCAAGTTTCTCCGTTTGCGCTCGGCCTGGACTCGCTGGCGCTCAGCATTGTCCAGAAGCGCCGGCTCGCAGCTCGCCGCAGCGTTGAGGCAGCGCTCGAGGTTGCGCCGTTTGCGGGCAGCGAGGACCGCCCCTAACTCCTGCGCGTTCAGCGCGGTGGGATCGCAGGCCGGTCCCCCTTCGAGACACTTCTCGAAGTTTCGTTTCTTGAACGCCTCCGAGACCAGCGCGATCTGTCCTGGCGTCAGCAATGACAGATCGCAGTTGGGCAAGCCGCCGAGGCAGTTGCGGAAATTGGCCTCGGCCGGGCCTTGCTGGGCACGGCAGCGGCCCGACCACAGCGGGGCGGTCAAAGCAAGCACGAAGATCAAGCTGAAGCGCGGGTGCACTTCTTTGAAGGCGCGGTGGCCCTGCGGTTCAGCTTAGCGCAACCGGCGGGCCAGTTCAAACCGAGCTGTGGCGTTTTCGCGATCCGTCATGCAGGCGTACACCTCAATCGAGTCGGCGGTCGGCCTCCGGAGGGTGCCGCCTCGGCCATGGCAAAGCGGGGTGACTTGCCGCCGGATGGATCAGCAGGGCCGGCGGCGCTCGACAGCGAAATGCGCGCTCGGAGGAGGCGCCTGCTCGGTGTGGGATCCATTGAGGCGGCAGGCTGGCCCTGGCGCGCCCGGAGGGACTCGAACCCCCGGCCTACTGGTTCGAAGCCAGTCGCTCTATCCGGCTGAGCTACGGGCGCGCTGTTACCATGGTAGCCGATGAGCCGGTCGGGCTCCAGGGCGGAAGTCGAGGTCAAGCTGCGCCTTCACGACATCGGATCCATCCGGCGCCTGCTCCGGCGAGCCGGTTTCCGCCTGCGCCGCCGGCGAACCTTCGAGTCCAACCTGGTCTTCGATACCGCCGGGCTGGACTTGCGCCGGGCGGGCAAGCTGCTGCGCCTGCGCGCGGTTGGCCGCGAGCACCTGCTGACCTACAAAGGCCCGGCGGAGGCCGGCCGCCACAAGCGCCGCGAGGAGCTCGATGTCGCCGTCCAGGACGGCGAAGCGCTCCGGCTCCTGCTCGAGCGGCTGGGCTTCCGCGTGGTCTTCCGCTATGAGAAGTATCGCACCGAATACCACCGGCCCGGCGAGGACGGCGTGGTGACGATCGACGAGACCCCGATCGGTAACTTCCTCGAAATCGAGGGCGCTCCGGAGTGGATCGACCGCACCGCCGCCGAGCTCGGTTTTCATACGGGCGACTACATCACGGCCAGCTACGGGCGGTTGTTTCTGGAATACGCGATGCGGCAGAGCAAGCCTCCGGCACATATGGTGTTTGCACCGGAGGGGTGAGAGACCCTCTTCGCCCGGTCTTTGCCCGGCGAGGGCCCGAATGCAGCCGGGAAAACGACTTAGTACCGCGGAATGTAACTTGTCGGCTGACCTGTTTCCCGTTATTCTCAAGTTAACGGAGTTGTGATAACTCCGCCGCTGTTCAGTTCGGGCAGAAGAAAACGTAATCCCGATGATCGCCAGTGTGTTGATCATGACGGTCTCGATGGCGGCGCTGGCTTACTGGTTCCGCTATACCTGCGCCCTCATCCTGGAGACGTGCACCGCCAAAGACTACAGCGCTGAAGTCGCCGCGGCTCACCGGTTGAGTTTCTCCGGTGTGCGCGATCTCGTCGAGGCGCCCCAGCTTGACTTCGAGGCTGTCCGGCGCTCGCTGGAACGCGATCTCGACATCGTTCGCGCTCTGATGCGCCAGGCGGGCAAAGTTGCGCCCGGCGGCGTGCCGTTCGAGGAGCTCCTCCTGCGGGTCGATTTTAAGCTGATGAAGCTGGCCGGTGCGCTGGCTCGGCCGTTTTCGGACGTCAAGGCCCGGTCGGCGCTCCTTGAGATGGCGCGCATCGTCGAGTACTTCGCCAACGCCGCCGGTGAGCGCATGGCCGAGGCGGCGCGGGCCTGAGGTCGCAGTCGGTTTTGGCGGCCGGCCGCTAGAATGAAAGTGTGCCTTCTCCGCTCGCGCTCGAGGAATCGGTTGCCCGCCTGAACGAAGTTCGCCGCGAAATCGCCAAAGTGATCGTCGGCCAGCAGGATGCCGTCGACGGCGTTCTTGTCTGCCTGCTCGCCGGCGGCCATGTGCTGCTTGAAGGAGTTCCCGGCCTGGGCAAGACAACCCTGCTGAGGACGCTGGCGCGAGTCCTGCACCTCAAGTACTCCCGCATCCAGTTCACCCCCGACCTCATGCCCGCCGACATCATCGGCAGCATGATGATCGAAACCGACGAACGGGGAGCGAAGTTCCTGCGCTTCCAGCCCGGGCCGATCTTCGCCCATCTGGTCTTAGCCGACGAGATCAACCGTGCGACGCCGAAGACGCAGTCGGCTCTGCTTGAGGCGATGCAGGAGCGAACCGTCACGAGCGGCACCAGCAGCCTGGAGCTGGAAGCGCCCTTCCTGGTGATGGCCACGCAGAACCCGATCGAGATGGAAGGGACCTATCCGCTGCCCGAAGCCCAGTTGGACCGGTTTCTGATGAAGATTCTGGTCAACTATCCCTCGCGGGCCGAGCTGAGCAAAATCGTCGACCGCACCATCCAGCCCGAGGAGATCTCCCTGGAAACCAAGATGGACCGGGAGACGATTCTTGAGCTCAAAGCCGTGTGCAAGGAGATCCTGGTGGCGCCGCACGTGCAAGATTACGCCGTCGATCTCGTGCTGGCCACCCAACCCGGAAGCGAGCAGGCTCACCCGCTGGCGAAAAAATACATCCGCTACGGCAGCTCCCCGCGCGGGGCGCAAGCTCTGGTGGAGTGCGGCAGGGCGCTGGCGCTGCTGCGGGGCCGCTTCCACGTGAGCATCGACGACATCCGGGACCTGGCGCTCGCCGTGCTCCGCCACCGCATCATCCTGAATTTCGACGCCCATGCCGACGCCCAGACACCGGACACGCTGCTGGCGCAGATCATTCGGGATCTTCCCGTAGCCCGCTGAGGCGTCTAGACGAAGCTGTACCGGCGCGCCTCGTTGTCCCAGAGGACCTTCTTGCCGTTCCGGTAGGACAGCGTCGCCATGTGGCCGGAAATCGCCGCCTCCTGGCCGATCTCCACCGGAGCGACGAGCTTCTCCCGGCCCTGAATTGCCGCCAGGAAGTTGCGAATGTGCGCCTCGACCGCCGGATTGTCGTTGCCCGGAAGATTCAGCTCGAAGGGCTTGCGCGCCGCCACATGCGCCGGCGCCTTGCCGCGGAACGTCTCCGGATAGAAGTTCAGCACCTGCCGGTTGAGAACCTCGATGGTTCCTTCGTTGCCCAGGAACTGCTCGCCGTATCCGTAGCGCTCGTTGCCGAAGTAGCAACTGTAGTTGATGTGGAACCTCTCGGGGTATTCGTAGATGGCGCTGAGCGTGTCCGGGACCTCACGGTCATCGTCCGGATCGGTCCAACGGTAGATGCCGCCGGAAGCCATGCAGGAGAGCGGCACGCGCTTGGAGCAGACGAAGTTGGTGATATCGGTCTGGTGCACCAGCAGGTCGGTTGAGATGCCGCCGGAGTAGTCCCAGTACAGCCGCCATTGGTAGAAGCGCCGCTTGTCGAACTCGCGCTTGGGGGCCGGCCCGAGGAATGCCGCCCAGTCCGTGTTCTGCGGGTTGGCGTCGGAGGGGATGACGTAGCGCCACGCCGGGTTGTCCGGCAGCGAATTGCGGTACCAGAAGGCGCGCACGTAGTGCACCTCGCCGATCATGCCCTGCTCGATGAGCGCCTTGGCCAGGTGATAGAGCGAGTTGCTGCGATTCTGCGTGCCGACCTGGACCACTTTGCCCGTTGCCTGGGTCAACTTGACGATCTCTTCGCCCTTTTCGATGGTCTGCGCGAGCGGTTTTTCGATGTAGATATGTTTGCCCGCCTTCAGCGCATCGACGGCCATCTGATGGTGCAGGTGCTCTGGCGTGGCGATCACGACGGCATCGATCGAAGGGTCGGCCAGCAGCTCCCGGTAATTCTTGGTCGTCTTCGGGGTGTTGCCGCCCATGGTCTGCACCCGGTCCTTGGCCCGCGCCAGCCAGCCGTCGTAGGCGTCGCACAGGGCGGTGACCACCGCCGCCCGATCACTCTTGCCCACGTAGAAGCGTTCCAGCAGGTAATAGCCCCGGCTCCCCGTACCGATCCAGCCCATCTGGATCTTGCTGTTGGCGGTCGCCGCGGGCGCAAGGGAAGTGCCGGCGGCAAAAGCGGCGGCGGACTTCAGGAATGAGCGGCGCGACAAATCCTGGACCATAACAGAGCGTCTCCTTCGTGTATCCTTTTTAAGAATATCAGCACCGGCGGCGGCTCGAAAGCCTGCGCCGGCCCTGGAGGTGGCCGATGAAAGCTCTGCGAATGGGGTTGCTTTTCCTGGCGGCGGCAGCTCTGGCCCAGCCGCCGCTTGCCGAGCGCATTTCACGCAAGGATCCGGCCAAGTATCGCAAGGCCAAGAGCGTTCACGGCGGCGCCGGCGAGCTTCACTACATGGAAATGTTCGACGCCAAAGCCCTGGGCACGAACCTGCTTTTCCTGCACCGTGGCGTGCTGCCCCCGAAGGGCGGCATCGGCCACCACTTCCACAACGAAATGGAGGAGATGTTCGTCATCTTCGACGGCGAGGCCGAGTTCACCATCAACGGTCGCACCTCGCGGCTGGCCGGCCCGGTCGGCGCCCCCTGTCCGATGCGCCACTCGCACGCCATCTACAACCCGACCGACAGACCGGTGGAATGGATGAACATCGCCGTCTCCTCCGTCAAAGGCAAGTACGACGCCTTCGATCTGGGCGACGACCGCGTGGGGGCACCGCTCGACAAGATCCCGGTGTTCATGACGATGCGGCTGGACCGGGCGCGGCTTCAGCCCGTTGAGGGTCTCAACGGAGGCCGAGGCACGGCCCGCTACCGGCGCGTGCTCGCCTCCGAAGTCTTCGTCACCAACTGGTCCTATGTGGATCACATCGTGCTGCCGCCGGGCGCCTCGATCGGCCCCCACCTGCACCGGGGCGTCGAGGAGTTTTATTACGTCATCGACGGTCAGGGCCGGGCGCGCGTCAACGACGAGACCGCCGAGATCGCCCGGGACTACGCTGTGCCGGTGCGCTTGAACGAAGTGCACTCGTTTGAAAACACCGGCGCCAGCGATCTTGAGTTCATGGTGGTCGGTATCGCCACGCGCAAAGGAGCCCTCGATACGGTCGACGTGCGGTGAGCCGCAGCGCTACCGCCGCAGCAGATCGAGAATCTCCATCGCCAGCTCGCCGACGGGCGCCCCCTCGAGGTTGGCCATGACCGCCACCACGAGCGGACGCCTCCGCTCCATCAACAGCATCGTCGCCACCCCCTGCTGGCCGCCGCCGTGCAACACATGTTCGATGCCGTCTGCCTCCAACAGGTTCCAGCCCAGGCCGTAGCGTGTGAGCGTGCCGTCCTTGAGCCGCTGCGGCGAAAACATCTGCTCGATCGTCTCCGCTCGAAGGAGCTTGCCCTCCTTGAGAGCCACGGCGAAGCGCACCAGATCAAGCGCCGTCGAGCTGAGGCCGCCGCCGGGGATCTTGTTGCTCGTGTCGGCCAGGTCGCAATTCTCGAGCACGCCGGCGCGCGTCAGCCGGTAGCCGCGCGCCCGGTGCGGAATGATGGCGTGGACGCTGTCGGCCTGGATGTGCTGCATGCCGGCCGGCTTGAAGACGTTCTCGCGGAGGTACTCAAGAAAGGGCATTCCGGCGGCGCCTTCGAGCACCGCGCCGAGCAGCACATAGCCGTAGGTGGTGTAGGAGAACTTTGTGCCGGGCTCGGCCACCAGCGGATCGTGAGCAAAGATTTCAAGCGGCGCGAGCAGGTCCTCGTAATGCCGCGTACTGTTGACCTCCTCCAGGCTCTTGTAGTGCCGGATGCCGCCGAGATGGCCGAGCAACTGGCGGGAGGTGATCGGCCAGGGTTTGGCGGGAAAGCTCGGCACATACTTCTGCACCGGGGCGTCCAGATCCAGCCGGCCCCGTTCGGCGAGCTGGAGCACGGCCACCGCGGTGATGGGCTTGGAGATCGAACCGAGGCGGTAGACCGTGCTCGGGGTCGCCCGAACTGCGTTCTCCACATCCGCCTGCCCGTAGCCCTGGCTCCAGAGGCTCCCGCCACGCGCAACCGCCACAGTCAGGCCCGGGATCTTCGCCCGGGCCATCGTGCGGCGAACGGCGGCGTGAATCTCCTCAAGGCGCGGCGGCGAGGAGGCGCGCGGCTGGCATGCGGCCGGCCAGACCGCCACCAAAAGAATCGGCGCCACCCAGATCCTGGCGGTTCTCATCATCTGCCTTTGCCTTCTCGCAACACCTCAATGGCCCGGCGCACCTGGGGATCGCGGCGGATCTCCACCTCGTCCCCCTTCTCGACGCCGAACGCTTGATTGAAGATCTCCTGCTTGAGCCGGCTGCGAATCCACTCCCGCTCGACGCTCCACTCGCCCACCCCCGGCTGAATGCCCCGCTGCGCCAGATAGGTCTGAAACTCATCGAGAAGGGCTGAGGAGACCTCGAAGTCGGCCGGAATGGGCGCCTGCTTGCGAATCGCCTCGGTGGCGAAGGAGGTGAAAGACGCGGTCGCCTCGAGCACCATGCGCAAGCGCGAGGGCGGCTCGGGCGCAACGACGTAGTCGGGCTGGATGCCACCGGCAGCGAGCGCGGTTCCGTCACCACCGGCGTCCTTAAGCTGCGTGGCGCGCAGCGGCCTTTGAATCGAGCGTCCCCTGGGCGTATAATAGTAGGCCGTCGTCAGCGCCAGGCCGGTGCCGGCCGAAAGCGGATAGACGCTCTGCACCAACCCTTTCCCAAAGGTCGGCGTGCCGACGATCTTCGCCCGGCCGTGATCCTGCAACGCGCCCGCGACGATCTCGGCGCCGCTGGCGCTGCGGTCGTTCACCACAACCGCCAGGGGAAATCGGTAGCGCTCAAACCCCTGCGGCGCCCGGATCTGCTCGCGCTCCCCGCCCCGGCCACGGACGCTGGCAAGCGTCGTCTCGGCGGGCAGAAACAGCGCGGCGATCTCAAGCGCCGATGTGATCAGCCCGCCCGGGTTGTCTCGCAAATCGAGCACGAGACCGCGCAGGCCCTCCCCGCCCAGCTTCTCGATCGCCTCGCGCAACTGTTTCGGGGTTTCCGCTTCGAAACTTTTGGCGCGAACGTAGCCGATGCCTTCTTCGAGCAGCAAGGCCAAGTCCACACTGGCGGCCGCCACATCCTGCGGCGTCATCGCGATTTCCACCAGCCGCGAGCTCCCCGGCTTGCGCACGTCCAGACGAACCGGTCGCTGGCGCGACTCCCCAAGCAGGGCGATGAGCTGCTCGACATCGAGAAAGGCGAGCCGAATTCCGTTGATCGCCAGGATCTCGTCGCCCGGCTCCAGACCCGAGCGGGCCGAAGGCGTCCCGGGCAGCGTCTGCAAGACGATCACGCGGCCGGGCAACACCGAGACCACCGAGCCGAATCCTTTGCGCGTCGCCCGCTGGAGCTCCTGAAGCTGCTCGAACTGAGCCGGATCGAAAAAGACCGAGTGCGGGTCAAGCCGGCTGAGCATGCCGGGGATGGCGCCGTGGTAAAAGGCCCGGCTGAGCTCGACCGGCTCGGCGGCGTTCTCCGTCGCGGCCAGGAATACGTCAAGGAACCGCTTGAGCAGGGGCTCCAAGCCGGCAGGGCCCTCCGTGGCGAGCAGAAAAAGGAGTACGATGGGCGCGGCCACCTGAGGCACGAACTTCTATCCTCAGTGTACGTGATCGTACCTTCCGAGCCGCCCCTCAGCCGGCGAAAAGCGTCATGCCGCCGTCGACGCGCAGCACCTGACCGTGGACGAAGCGCGCCCGCGGACCGGCCAGGAAGGCCACCACGTCGGCCACCTCTTCCGGCTCCCCGTAGCGCACGAGCGATCTTCCTGCCTCCATCATCGAGGGATCCACCTTGCGCGTGGCCAGAAAGCGCGCCGTCTTGGTCGGGCCGGGGCTGACGGCATTCACCCGCACGCCGTGCGGCCGTAGCTCGTAGGCCAGGCAGCGCGTATAGTGGACCACGGCTGCTTTGAGGGTCGAGTAGACCACCTCGGGCGAAGTGCCGTAGTGCGCCGCCGCCGAGGCGATGTTCACCACCGCGCCTTCGCCGCGCTCGACCATCTGGGGGCAAACGGCCTGGCACATCAGGATCGTGCCCAGGAGGTTGCCGGCGATGAGCGCCTGGATGTCCTCGAAGGAGATGCCAAGACCGGTGTTCGGATCCGGCTTGTTCCCCGAGGCGCCGATATCGCCGCCCGCGCAGTTCACCAGGATATCGATGGGGCCGAGCCGGCGGCGGACCTCCTCGGCCATGGCGCGCACCGCAACCGGGTCGCCGATCTGTCCGGTGACCGCCACCGATCGAGCCCCGAGGCGAGCCAGCTCCTCGGCCGCCGCGCCCAGGTTCGCCGCCTCCCCGTAGCGCGCCGGCGCCTCCCAGTCCAAGTCGTGGATGGCGACATCGGCGCCGAGCTCGGCCAGCCTCCTGGCTATGGCGTAACCCAAACCTCTTCCTGATCCGGTGACGAAGGCCACTTTCCCCTGAAGTTCTTTCGACATCGGTTCCCTCTTTTTACATCAGGCCCAGACGGCGGAGATTGGCCGCACTGCGGCGGATCATGTCGAGCTCGTAGCGGATGATCGTCTCGCCGTCGGCGCCCTTCTCCCAGGGCGTGCGCCAGTCGGCGGCCTCGTCCAGCCGGGCCCGACGCGCCGCTTCCAGACACGGCCCCAGCTCCGCGGCGCTCCTCGGCGGGTAGCCCCGCCACCACTCGGGGCGAAAGAGCCGGACATGGCGCACCTCGAGCGCTCCGGGTTCAAGCGAAGCCGTTAGAAGCGTGTGATGCGAGGCGAGCAGCTCCGCGATCCGGGTCAGAGGCACGGCGCCGTCACCGATCGCGCAGCGCACCAGCCGATAACCCTCGTCCGTCCATTGCGGCGTGTAATCCTTGAGATGGACGTGGCGCACCAGGGGCGCCACGCGTCGGGCGAAAGCGAGCGGCTCCTCGCCCACCGCCAGCGGGTTGCCCGTATCCAGACAGATGCCGGTTCCATGACCTGCCTCCTCGCAGAACTCGACGAGCTCCCCGCTGGTGAAGTCCTGATGATTTTCGATGGCCAGCGCCACGCCGCGCTCCTCGGCGCGCGGGGCCAGTTCCCGAAGCGTTTGTCGCACACGTCCCACCAGCTCCGGCCAGTCCGCCCGTTCGGCCCGGTCTCCCGCCAGCACGGGCGTGAGGCCCAGCCGCAGCGTCCGGGCGCCGATCGCCGCGGCCGCGCGCAGGGCTTCGCCGACGCCCTCAAGCGGCGGTCCCAGGCTCACGACCGGTTCCATCCCGAGCGCGCGCAGCCGCACGCCGAGCGCGGCGAGCTCCTCCTCGCTCATCGGGACGAGCCAGGCGCAGTGAATCTCGAGCGTGCGCGCGCCGAGTTCGACGCCGAGGTCGATCAGGCCCTCCAGGCCCCGACCGTTCGGATTTCCGCGGGCCGTTCCCTGCCCCTGAAGTCCCAGATAGTATGTCAGGCCGTAAGGGTTCAGGCCGGTGCGCAGCATCGGTCTTTGCCGGTCAGACACCCTGGCGTGCGCGCCGCGCCAACTCGCCCAGGGTCTGATTCGTCGCCGGTTCGTAGTCCTTGAGCGGGAGGATGCGCTCGTGGATGGCGTCGAGCAGCCAGCTTTTCTGCGGGAAAAAGGCCGCTTCCAGTTCGGCCGCCGGCGTAATCCAGTTCCTCGCGCCCACCACCACCGGCGGCGCATCCAGGTCGTCGAAGCACAGCTGCGTGATGGTGGTCGCGACGGTTTGCAGGACGGAGCCGCGTTCGACGGCGTCGCTTGCCAGTAACACTTTGCCGGTGCGCTTGACGGAGGCGACGATCGGGTCGTAGTCGATCGGATTGGCCGCGCGCAGGTCGATCACCTCGGCCTTAAGCGAAAACCGTTGCTCGAGCTCCGCGGCGGCGTCGATGGCGGTGTAAAGCGCCGGGCCGAACGTGATGATCGTCAGGTCCCGACCAGGACGTTTGACGTCCGGCACGCCGATGGGAACCTCATAGTAGCCCTCGGGCACGCCGCCCGGATGGAACAGCTCGCCGTAGTCGTAGATTTTCTGGCTTTCGAAAAACACGACCGGGTCGGTGCCGGCGAGCGCCGCATTCATCATGCCCTTGGCGTCGTAGGGCGTGACCGGGTAAGCGACTTTGAGGCCCGGGATGTGGTGCACCAGCGCCGTCCAATCCTGCGAATGCTGCGCGCCGTACTTGGCGCCCACGGAGATGCGGAGGACCACCGGCATCATCACCAGACCGCCCGACATCCCCTGCCATTTGGCCAGTTGATTGAAGATCTCGTCGCCGGCGCGGCCCATGAAGTCGGCGTACATCAGCTCGGCCACGACACGCCCGCCTTCGAGCGCATAGCCGACCGCGGCGCCCACGATGGCCGCCTCGGCGATCGGCGCATTGAACAGGCGGTGGTAGGGCAACAACTCGGTCAGGCCGCGGTAGACGGCAAAGGCTCCGCCCCAATCGCGGTTCTCCTCGCCGAAGGCGATCATTGTCGGATCGATGGCGAATCGATGCACTAAGGCTTCAAAGATGGCGTCGCGGATGTTGTAAACCTTCATGCGCGGCAGCGGCTTGCCGCTCGCATCCAGCGCAAAGCGGGCCTTGGTCCGAATCTGCGCGACCCGCGGGTTTTCCTCGAGCGGCTGGAGCAACTCCGGAGGACGGTCGTCGAACCGCTCCCGGCGCCCGCCGGAGAACATGTACCGGCCGATCTCCTCCGAGTGCACCTCCATGCGCGGCGAGATCTGGGGATCGACGGCGAGGCGAAACATCTCGAAGACCAGCTCTTCGACCTGCTCGCGCGTGGCCTCGAGCACCGCCTCGGAAAACAGCTTGTGGGCGATCAGCTTGTTGCGGAAGGCGGCGATCGAATCGACCCGCTCCCACATCTCGATCTCTTCGCGCGAGCGGTAACTTGAAGCGTCCGAAGGCGAATGGCCGCTGATGCGATAGGTGATCGTATCGAGCAGCACCGGACCGCGCCCCTCGGCAAGCAGCGCGATCTTGCGCCGGAAGGCGTCGATCACCGTCAGCGGGTCGTAGCCGTTCACCCTTTCGGCGTGCATCTGGTCGGGATTGACGCCGGCGCCGATGCGCGCGATGAACTCGCAGCCCATCGTCTCGCCGTAGGGCTGGCCGCCCATGCCGTAGTGATTGTTCATGCAGTGGAAGATGATGGGCAGGCCGCCGCCAAGCTCCGGATCCCAGAGCTTGCGGTACTGGTCCATGGCGGCGAAGGTCATTCCCTCCCAGACCGGGCCGCAGCTGAAGCTGGCGTCGCCGATGTTGGCCACCACGATACCCGGCTTGCGATTGACGCGCTTGAACAGTGCGGCGCCGGGCGCAATCGAGCCGGAACCGCCGACGATGGCGTTGTTCGGGTAGATGCCGAAGGGGGTAAAGAAGGCGTGCATTGAGCCGCCGCAGCCCCGGTTGAAGCCCGTCCGGCGGGCGAAGATCTCGGCGAAGGCGCCGTAGACGAGAAACTTTCGGGCAAGCGCCCTCACCGTTCCGGTGTGGCCGGCCTCGAGCGGCCGCAGGATGGCGCCGTCCAGATAGGAGCGCATGATCTCGAGCAGGCGCTCGTCGCTCATGCGCCGGATGGCGGAGAGGCCCTTGGCCAGGATCTCGCCGTGACTGCGGTGGGAGCCGAAGATGTGGTCCTCCGGCCCGAGCAGGAAGGCCATGCCCACCGCAGCGGCCTCCTGGCCGATCGACAGATGCGCCGGCCCGAGGTGGTTATAGGCGACTCCGCGCCAGGCGCCTTTCAGTTTGACCTCGTTCAGCGCCGTCTCGAAGGTTCGGATCAGGCACATGTCGTGGAAGATGTGCATGAAATCCTCGCACGAGTATGTCGCCATCTCCTCTTCAAAGCTCTTCGCGTACGCATTCACTTCGATGTCGGTGAAGCGAATGCGCCCGCGCGCCAGGACCTTCGCCGGTTCGATCACGATCGATTTCGGCATGAATCCTTACTCCCGCCCCGCCGCGACCACCGCCTCCTTGAGCGCCTCGCTGATCGTGGGATGAGGAAAGACGAGTTCGCGCACGTCGGCAACGCGCATCTCCATTTCGATCATCCAGGCCGCGCCGAAGATGAATTCGCTTGCCCCGTCGCCCAAGGCGTGCACGCCGAGCACGGTGCCGTAGCGGGCGTCCACCAGCGCCTTCACCATGCCCGAGCCGCCCTCCTGCTCGATCAGGAAGCGGCCCGCGATCGCCATCGGCACCACCGCCTTGCGATACTCGACGCCCTGGCGCACCAGCTCCGCCTCGGTCCGGCCGACGCTGGCCGCCTCCGGGTGCGTATAGACGACGGCCGGCACCGCCTCGTGGCGGATGCGATCGCGGATCCCGAACATGTTGTTGACGGCGACGACGCCCTCGCGTGCCGCGGCGTGGGCCAGCAGCATCCTGCCCGTTACGTCGCCGCATGCCCACACGCCCGGGACGTTCGTCTTGCCCTGCTCGGAGGTGCGGATGCCGCGCGCGTCGAAATCGACGCCCGCCTCCTCAAGCCCCAAGTCCTCGACCCGCGGCAGCCGCCCCGTCGCATTGAGCACGGCATCGACCTCGAGCGATTTGGCCTGGCCGGCGCGGTCATGGTAGCAGACGCGCCCCGCCTCGATTCGCGCGACGGCGGCCGAAAGCTCGAAGCCGACGCCCTGGCGCGCCAGGGCCTCCTGAAGGCGCCGGCCGACATCCGGGTCTGCCAGTCCCCGCAGCTCGGCGCTCGAATCAATTACGGTCACCTCCGTGCCCGTGGCGGCGAAGAAGCCGGCGAATTCAAGCCCGATGTAGTCCGAACCAAGGATGGCCAGCCGGCGAGGCGCCTCTTCAAGCTCGAGGATGCTGCTCGGATCGAACACCTGGGCGGAATCGATGCCTTCGATGGCCGGCAGGGCCGGCCGCGAGCCGGTCGCCAGCAGGATGTGCCGCGCCTGTTCGGTTGCACCGTTCACCCGAACCTGATTGCGTCCCGCAAGGCGTCCCCGGCCGCGAATCACCGTTACGCCGCTGCGCTTGAGCAGCGTCTCCACCCCGCGCTCGAGCGTCGCGACGATGCGCCGCTTGCGCTGCTGGAGCGCGGCGAGATCGAACGCGAGGCCCTCAATGCGGATGCCGTAGCGCTCCGCCTGCCGGCAGGCGGCCAGCAGCCCGGCGGTTTTCAGCCAGGTCTTCGTCGGAATGCAGCCTTCGTGCAGGCACACTCCGCCGAGACGCCTCTCCTCGACGAGCGCCACACGCTTTCCCAGGCGCCCGGCGTGCGCGGCCGCTTCGTATCCGCCCGGCCCGCCGCCGATCACGATCAGGTCGTACACGCGGTTCTCCTCATGAAGGGGTCGGGCCGACGGCCGCCTCTACCTCCTCGATCTTCTGGCGGAGCTTCTGGAGAAAGCGCGCCCCGGGGGCGCCGTCGATCACCTGGTGATCAAGCGTCAGCGACAGGCCGATGTGCTCGAGGAACTCCACGCCGCCGTTGCGGCGGACGGGCTTGAGCTGGATCGCATTCACTCCGAGCACCGCCACCTGCGGAGGGTTGATGATCGGCGTGAACGATTCGATGCCGAAGCTGCCCAGATTGCTCACCGTGAAGGTCGCCCCCGCCAGGTCCTCCGGATCGATCGCGCCGCGCGCGGCCTGGTCGGCAAGCAGGTGCGCCCGAGCCGCAAGCTCCTCGAGCGTGAGCTCCTCGCAGTTGCGGATCACAGGCACGAGCAGTCCGCGAGGCGTGTCGCAGGCGAAGCCAAGATGGATGCTCCGGCGCCGGTAGAGGCGCCCGTCGATCAACTCGGCATTAAGTTCCGGGGCTTCGGCGAGCGCTCGCACGACGCAATACATCACCAGATCGTTGATGTTGATATCCGAGCCGCTCTCCTTCAGGCGCCGCCTCAGCGAAAGCAGCCCGGTGGCCTCCGCCGAGGTGTGCAGGGTGTACTGTGCCGTGGAGGCCAGCGAGTCCCGCATGCGCCGGGCGATGATCTCGCGCACGCCCGCAAGCCTCACCGGCGGCTCGCTCAAGTCGGCTGCCCGCACCAGGCGGTTGACGCCGGAGCCTTCCGCGGGCGCTTCGAATCCGGAACGGACCAGCTCGCGAGCAAGCGGCGAAGTTCGAGCCGAGGCGAAATACAGCCGCTTCAGGTCCTCTTCCAGCACCCGGCCGCCGGGACCCGAGCCGCGCACAGCCGCAGGAAAAAAGTCGCGCTCCTGGGCGAACCGGCGGGCGCGGGGGGACAGGGCCGCCTTTTCGCCGGCTAATTCCGGCGTGCTCGGTCCAACCCGGGCCTCCGGCGTGGCGGTCGGGCTCGACGCTGCGGGCTCCTCGGTCTTCAGGCGGGCGGCCTGTGCGGCACGCCGCGGGCGGAACGGCTCGGCATCCTCGCCCGGCTCGCCAATGACGCAGATGTTGGTGAAAACCGGCACGAGCTCGCCTTCGGCGGCGAAAGTCTCGAGCAGAATTCCGGCGACCGGCGCCTCGACCTCGAAGCCGGCCTTGTCCGTTTCGATCTCGGCGATCACCTGGCCGGCTGCCACCGGCTCGCCTTTTCTAACCCGCCACTTCACCAGGAGGCATTCCTCGACCGTGATTCCGGGGCGTGGCATCTCGACGGGCGTGGCCATTGCGCCTCGCTATCGGAACGCCTCGAGCAGGTTCCATCCGGCGTCGGCAAACTGCGCCAGTGTCCGCTGGGTGACGCCGAAACTGATGAACTCCTCCGGCGCCATGCCGTCCGGCTCGTAGGCGCGCACGAATTCCCGCAGGCTGCCAAGCCGGGCGAGCGCCGATTCCGGCACCGGTTCGTCGATGCGTGCCTGACGAGGGAGCGAATCGCCGACGAACAGCTCCTGGTACCGAGGCGCGATCGACATGATGAGCGCGCCGCCCGCCAGCTCAGTGAAATGGTAGGCGCCCCGCAGGGCGGCAATCAACAAGGTCGCCTCGTAGCCGCAGTCGCGGTAGATCGCGTAGGCGCGTTTGGCGACCGCCACCCCGGCCAGGCGAATGTCGGCCTCCTCGACGGCGGCCCGGGCGTCGTGCGCCACCTCACGCAGGTAATCGTCCAGCCGGCCGACCATGATCACCGCAAAACATCGACCCGGCTCTGTGCCGGAGGCCTGCGCCCGGCGGCGCCCGCGGCGGTGCGCCTCGGCCACGGCGATCACCTGCGGCACCGTGAAACTCACCGTGGCCGTAGCGGTGATGCCCCGCGCGGTGCATTCCTCGAGCACATCCAGGCCCGCCGCCGTTGCCGGCAGTTTCACGGCAATGTTCGGCGCCCAGGCGTGGAAGCGCTCCGCCATGGCGAGCATCGCTTCGCGGTCGCCGGCCCGCGACGGGTTGACCTGCGCGCAGACGTAGCCCATCCGTCGCCCGCTGCGCTCGAACTCAGGCAACAGTCTTTCGGCCACGGGCGCCAGCGTCAAGCGCATCAGCGCCTCAGCCTTGCTTTCGGCGTCGTGGGCGCCTCGGAGCGCCTCCTCGATGCGCGACGCCCAGTCGGCCCGGTGCCTGGACAGCGCGAGATTGGTCAAGTAGGGGTTGGTGGTGACGCCGACGGCGCCTCGTTCCAGTCCCACGGCCAGCTCGCCGAGCTCGGCCGAGTCGTGCCACCAGACGGTGGGCGTATTCCGGAGCACCCACGCAAGAAACCCTTCGGACGCCATCGTTTTCGTCGACCTTCCCTCAGTTCGGCGGCCTCGAGACAAGCACGGGCCGGGCGGCTGCGCGCCGAGCCTTTCATTTTAGCGTGCCCGCAACTTAACCACCCGGTCCATGTTAGTTTGAGACCAGTGAGGGTTGGACTCCACATGGCAGCGGCGCTGTTGCCGGCAGCGCTGACGGCTCTCTGGCGCCCCTGGCCCACCGCGGCCGATGCCTCCCCCATCCGGTTCTCCTTCCGGCCCATCGCCTTCACGCTGGAGAATTCCGAGACGGCGCGGCGGTATGCGCCCGAGACGATGGCCGGGGGGCTGGCCGTTTTTGACTACGACGGCGACGGCGATCTGGACATTTATTTCACCAACGGCGCCGACATCCGGAGCCTGAAAAAGACTTCACCCAAGTACTTAAACCGGCTGTTTGCCAACGACGGCAAAGGAAACTTCACCGACGTCACGGAGAAGGCCGGCGTCGCCGGCGCCGGCTACGACATGGGCGTGGCGGTGGCCGACTACGACAACGACGGCGATCTGGACATGTTCGTCGCCGGCGTCCACATCTACACTCTGTACCGCAACAACGGCGACGGCACGTTCACCGACGTGACCGCCGAAGCGGGATTGAAGGCGCACGACGCCGAATTCGGCCCGCTGTGGGCCGTCGGCGGGGCCTGGCTGGACGCCGACAACGATGGCTGGCTGGACTTGTTCGTTGTCAATTATTTGAGCTGGAACCATGAGACCGAACCGGTCTGCCAGTACGAGGGGCGACCTGAATATTGCCACCCCCGCCTCTACGGCGAGCTTCCCAACCGGCTCTACCGCAACAACCGCGACGGCACCTTTACCGACATCTCCGCCGAGGCCGGCATCCGGGCGCATCCGGGTAAGGGAATGGGGGCCTGCGTGGCGGACTTTGATCTCGACGGCTGGCTCGACATCTTCGTCGCCAACGACAAGCTGTTCAACTTCCTGTTCCGCAATCGGGGCGGCGGCAAGTTCGAGGAGATCGCCTTCGAGGCCGGCGTGGCGCTGGCCGAGCACGGCAACTTCATCTCCGGCATGGGCGTCGACTGCCGGGACATGGACGGCGACGGCCTGGCCGAAATCGCCTTTGTCGCTCTCGACAACGAGACGTTCCCGTTGTTCCGCAATCGCGGCAAGAACACCTTCGAGGAGGTCACCGCTTCGAGCGGCATCACCTTGCAGAGCCGCGCCATGGCCGGCTACAGTCCCGCCATTTACGACTTGGACAATGACGGACTCAAGGACCTGTTCGTGTCGCGCGGTCATGTTCAGTCGCCCCTCATGGGGGACCGCGTGGCCGTCGACCAGCACAATAGCGTGTTCCGCAACCTGGGCAAGCTGAAGTTCCAGGCCCTGACCGCCGAGGCCGGCTTTGCCGCTCAGCCGCCGCGGCGTCACCGCGGCTCGGCGCACGGGGACCTGAACGGGGACGGACGCCTGGACATCGTGGTCACCGCCTTGAGCGCTCCCGCCGAGATCTGGATCAATGAAAGCCCCGGCGAAAATCACTGGCTGTTGGTGGCGCTTGAGGGGACGCGGAGCAACCGCAACGCCATCGGCGCCCGCCTGAGGCTGGTCACGGCCGGCGGAGTGCAGCACAACCACGTCTCCTACGCCGTCGGTTACTCCTCCTCGAGCGCCGGGCCTGTCCACTTCGGGCTTGGGCCTTACCCCAGGATCGAGCGCCTGGAGATCCTCTGGCCCTCCGGCGCCCGCCAGGAGCTCAAGGAGATGGAGGCCGACCAACTGATTCGTCTCAAGGAGCCGGATTCCTGATCGCCCTCCGGCATTGCCATCCTGATGCGGAGTTGCTACGCTGACAAAGGCAGTGGACGGCGATGAAACTGGCGGATGTCAAACGATTGGCCGTCAAGGGGGGCTACAACATCCGGTTCACCCTCCCGGACGGTCTGGAATGCCTCATCGACCATCACGGAGTGGCGCGCGTGCCCGGCTTGAGCGCCCCGCCGAGTTTCAACCTCGAGGAGCAGCTCGCCGCCGCGCAGGCGTTCACCGTCGAAGCAGCACCGCGCCCGGGCCAGCGGGGAGGCGCCAGCCCGAAACGTCAGCTTCTCAGCCGGAGCCAGCTCGAGGAGTGGGTTTCGCCGGCCGATGGGACCGGCCTGTCCGCAGAGGAATAAGGAGCCCGGCCCGCGGGCCGGGGCATGATCACGCGCCATGGAAAAGCTAACACCCAACGTACAAAATATCCAAGAGGCTTTTCTGAACAATGCACGCCGGGAGAAGACCTATCTCACCGTCTATTTGATGAGCGGCGTCAAGCTCTCCGGACGCATCCGGAGCTTTGACAAGTACTCCGTCATTTTGGAGACCAACAACCAGGAGCAGTTGATCTTCAAGCACGCCATTTCGACGGTCGTCGTCTCCAAGCCGGCGCAGGCGGCAGCCCCGCAAGCGGCAAGCGCCGCTGCCGGCAGCTCCGCAAAGTCCGGCCGGCCCGACGACTCCGCCTGATATCCGGCCCACAGCCTTGCCCGAGCCTGCCCGAGAACGAGCAATTTTGGTCGATCTCGAATTACGGAGTTCGGCGGCGCGCAACCGGGCCGCGGGCCCCTTGCAAACCGATGACAGGCTCGAGGAGCTTCAGGCGCTCGCCGAAAGCGCCGGCGCCTGTGTCGTGGGCCGCCTCGCCCAGGTGCGCGAAGCGCCGGAGGCGGCCACCCTCATCGGACGCGGCAAGGTCGAAGAATTGGCGGCGCTCGTCTCCGCCCTCGAGGCCGACCTGGTGATCTTCAACCACAACCTCACGCCGACCCAGCTTCGCAACCTCGAGAATGCTCTGCCGTGCCGGGTCATCGACCGGACCCAGCTCATCCTGGACATTTTCGCCCGGCGGGCGCGCAGCCGCGAGGGTCAGCTTCAGGTCGAGCTGGCTCAGCTCAACTACTTGCTGCCGCGACTCACCGGCCGGGGCGCCGCCATGTCGCGGCTCGGGGGCGGCATTGGAACGCGCGGCCCCGGCGAAACCCAGCTCGAGACCGACCGGCGCCGCATCGGTCGCCGCATCCAGAAGATCCACGAACAGCTCGAAGCCGTCCGCCGGGCACGGGCCGTGCAGCGACGCCAGCGACAGAGCGTGCCCCTAGCCGCCGTCACCCTGGTGGGCTACACCAACGCCGGCAAGTCGACGCTGTTCAACCGACTGACGGGCGCCGGCGTCGTTGCCGACGACCGCCTGTTCGCGACGCTCGACCCCACCGTCCGCCTCATCAGCCTCCCGTCGCGCCGGCGCGCCATCCTGGGCGATACGGTGGGCTTCATCCACGATCTGCCGCCGACTCTCATCGAGGCCTTCCATGCCACACTGGAGGAGGTGACCGAAGCCTCCCTGTTGCTGCATGTCGTCGATGTGACCTCGGCGCGTGCAGCCGAGCAGGTGGCGGACGTGCTCGGCGTCTTGCATGAAATCGGCGCTCATACGATCCCGCAGCTTCTCGTGCTGAACAAGGTGGATCGCCTGCCCGAGCAGGACGGCTTGGAGTCGATCGCCAACCGGATTCTGGCTCTGAGCCGGCATGTCGCCGAGCAATCCGGCGAGCTCAAATGCGTCGCGGTCTCGGCTCGAACGGGCCAGGGAATTCCGGAGCTGTTGACCGCTATCGACGAGGCCTTGCCGGAAGACCCCATCCGGAAGGCCACCTTCCGCTTGCCCGCCCAGGCCGGGCTGGAGCTTCATCTGCTCCACGAGCTGGGGCGGGTGAGACGGAAAGAGTTTGACGGTTCCTCATGCCTTGTCGAGGCCGAAGTGCCCGAATCGCTCCTCCGGCGCTTGGAGCAGTATCTCGTTGCCGATTCCGGCCACGGAATTTGACCCGGTCGGCCGCTCGCGTTAGGGTAGATGAAGTAACAATCGGATGAACCTGCCGAACCTGCTGACCATCCTCCGGATCTTTTTCGTTCCGCTGCTGGTCGCAGTGCTGGTGCAGGAGAATCTCCGACTGGATCTGGGCAGCCTGACGATCACGAGCGAATTTCTGGCCCTGACGATTTTCCTGGCCGCCGCCGGCACCGACCTGCTCGACGGCTACCTGGCGCGACGCTGGGGCCAGGTCACCACCGTCGGCACCTTGCTCGATCCTATCGCCGACAAGCTGCTGATCTCGGCGGCGATGATCTCCTGCGTGCAGGTCCACCTGATGCCCGCCTGGATGGCCATCATCATCGTCGGCCGCGAATTCGCCGTCACCGGCCTGCGGAGCATCGCGGCCGCAGAGGGCTACACCATCAAGGCGAGCGACCTGGGCAAGACCAAAATGGTGACCCAGGTGATTGCCGTCTCGCTGCTTTTGGCCAGCATCCACTGGCCGCAGCTCCGCCGCGCCGCTCATTGGTGGTTGTGGGGAGTGGTGCTGTTTGCCGTTGTTTCGGCCGCAGATTATTTCGTGAAGTTCTGGCGCAAGGTCGACGACAGCGTCAAACTGCGCCGAAGGCGGGAGCTGCTGCTGATGGAGAAGCGGGCGCGCCTGGAGCGGCGGCGCCGCAAGCGCAGCCTGGCGCTGTAAGAGGCACGCGAGGTGCGCTCGGCGCTTTGCTAGACTCTGCCCATGCCTCCGGGCACGCCGCAGCTTGGCGGGTTTCTCCAGCAAGTCGTGCGTTGGCTTGCCCGGGGAGAGCTCTCCGCCGCCGCCGTCCTCGAACTCTGCCTGGCGCGAATTCGCCGGCGCGAATCTGAAGTGCGCGCCTGGGTCCAGGTGGTGCCCCAGCCGCCGACGGGCTCCGGGCCGCTTGACGGCATTCCTTTCGGCGCCAAAGATATCTTCGAGACGCGAGGCATGGCGACCGAGTACGGATCGCCCCGGTATGCGGGACGCCTCGGCGAGGTGGAAGGCGCCCAAACCCATCGCCACAGAGGGCAGCAGTTCGGCGAACGGATCGGCGCAAAACTGGCGGCGCTGGTTTGCCGCGGCCTGGCCGTCAGCCGCCGGGATTATCAAGCCACCCTGACGACGCTGGAAACTGCCCGGCGCCGCCTCCAGGACCTCTGGGCCGTCTACCCGGTGCTGCTCTCGCCGGCGGCCCGCGGTCCGGCGCCGCTCGGGCTGGCTTCCACCGGGGATCCGGCCTTGAACGCACCCTGGACGGGACTCCACGGTCCGGTCATCACGATTCCCATGCGCCCGGGCGGCGGGCTGCCGCTGGGACTCCAACTGGCGGCGGCGCCGGGGGCGGATGCCATGCTGCTGGCCACGGCCGTGCACCTGGAACGAGAGCTTCTGGGAGACGAGCCATGAAACCGATTACCCTGCTCATCACCAACGCGCGAATCTGGACCGGGGATCCGCGCCGAAAATGGGCGCAGGCCGTGGCGGTGGCCGGCGACCGCATCACCGCCGTCTCCACCGACGACGAGCTGGCGCCGCTGGCGCGCCAGGCCGAGCGCCACATCGATGCGCGTGGTCAGATGCTCGTGCCCGGCTTCATCGACTGCCATCTGCATATCCTCGAAGGCGGCCGGAGGCTGCATCAGTTGGCGCTCCGCGACGTGCGGAGTCGCCAGGAGTTCATCCAGCGCATTCGCGACTACGCCGCACGGCTCCCGGAGGGGGCCTGGATCACCGGGGGCGACTGGGACCACGAGCGCTGGGGCGGCGAGCTGCCGCGCAAGGAATGGATCGATCCGGTCACCCCCCGGCACCCGGTCTGGATCAACCGCCTGGACGGCCACATGGGCCTGGCAAACTCGCTCGCCTTGAAGCTGGCCGGGCTGTCGCGCGACACCCCCGAGGTTCCCGGCGGAACCATTGTGCGGGATGAGGCAGGCGAGCCGACCGGCCTGGTGAAGGATAACGCCATGGCGCTCCTCAGCCGGGTTATCCCGAAACCCGGACCGGAGGACCTTGACCGCGCGCTCCAGGCCGCCATGCGGCATCTGGCTGCCCTCGGCGTCACCTCGGCCCATCACATGGGCACTTGGGACGATCTTGCGGTCTTTCGCCGCGCCCGCGCGGCCGGACGCCTCACCGTGCGCCTTTACGCCGCCGTGCCGCTGAGCGATCACGAGCGACTGCGCGAAGAGATTCGCCAGACGGGCCGCGGCGACGAATGGCTGCGTATCGGGGGCCTGAAGGGCTTCGTCGACGGCTCGCTCGGCTCGCGGACCGCGGCTTTCCTGGAACCGTTCGCCGACGAAGCGAACAACCGCGGTTTGCTGGTCAACCCGCCCGAGCAGCTCGAGAGTTGGATCGCCGGCGCCGACCAGGCCGGCCTGCAGGTCATGGTTCACGCCATCGGCGACCGCGCCAACCGGCTCCTGCTCGACATCTACGAGCGCGTGAGTCGCCGTCACGGCCGGCGCGATCGCCGCTTCCGCATCGAGCACGCGCAGCACGTGACGGCCCAAGACGTGCCTCGCTTTGCCCGACTGGGCGTGATCGCCAGCATGCAGCCCTACCACGCCATCGACGACGGCCGGTGGGCCGAGCGCGCCGTCGGCTCTCGCCGCCTGCCGGACTGCTACCGGTTCCGGACTCTGCTTGAGGCCGGCGCGGTTCTGGCTTTCGGCAGCGATTGGTATGTCGCGCCGGCCTCGCCGCTCGAAGGCATTTACGCAGCCGTCACCCGTCGCACCCTCGACGGAGCCCACCCGGACGGTTGGATTCCGGCGGAGAGGATCACCGTCGAGGAGGCGCTCGCAGCCTACACCCGTGCGGCTGCCTTTGCCTCATTCGAGGAGGATCTCAAAGGCACGATCGCCCCCGGCAAGCTGGCGGATTTCGTCCTGCTGGACCAGGATCTGACGCGCATCGCCCCGGAAGGGATTCCCGGCGTCCAGGTAAAACTGACCGTGGTCGCCGGCCGGATTGTTCACGGTGAGCAGCCCTAGACGCGTTGCGCCGTTGCGTCATCCGACCCCGCGGCGGAGCCTCTTTGCGAGAAAGATGCAAACCAATCCCGTCAACAGTAACGCCAGCGGCGAGGGCTCCGGCACCGGGCTGGAGCCGGCCAGCTCTAAGTCGGCGCTCGCGGCGGCCTGCCAGGCGTACAGGCTGTAGGCGGCGTCGGTCAGGCTGGCATAAATGCGCATGCGCCGCTCAACGGGAAGCAAATTGAGGTCCGCTTCCGGCAGATGAGCTCGCAAGCGGCGGGGCGCCAACTCGCTGATACCAAGCCCCATGGCGGGGCGGGTAAAGTGATACAGCGAGGCATCCTCCCAGTTCCAGGAGGCGGGTTCCTGTTGGGCGCCGCCGATCGCGTGAAATCGTACGACCGAGGCCGGCCCCCAGGGAGTGTAGTATAACTGCCGCGCCTGGAGCCCTACGTTCTGTAATTCGAGGAGTAAGTCGTCGGCGGCTATGAGGAGATGGATGCTGCCCTGGGGTAATGTGGTCGCCGCCAGGATGCCTGCCGATGCGAGCCAGCACCAGAGGCCGCGGATGCCGGACCGCCAGCTCACAACTCGTCTCCTGTGAACGAGACAGCCTCGCGCGGCTCTTCGCTTTCATTTGTCAAGTGGGCGTGCCTGGCAATTTCTCTCCCGCCAAAGGCATTGAGATCCGCCGAGCGTCTGCCGATCGGTCGCATCCAGGGAGGCGCAAAGGTCGTCCAATAAAGCGTATGTTCGCCCGCTTCCG
>Ga0197142_1000850_pt1 | contig 28514 bp, 20 predicted proteins | sample GBS60_MetaG_FD_148614 | JGI IMG/M metagenome (GOLD analysis project Ga0197142, IMG submission 148614) | Sediment microbial communities from Great Boiling Springs, Gerlach, Nevada, United States - GBS 60_MetaG | ecosystem: Environmental > Aquatic > Thermal springs > Hot (42-90C) > Sediment... | reverse complement strand
TTCTGATGGTATCCCAGCTATAGTTGATGCCTTGTCTTCGGAGTTTCGTACTTAAGTTCAACAGCGTTCGCTGTCTTGGCCCTTTTTCAGTCCTAACCGATTCCACCAGCTTATAGGTGTAGTATTACTTGCGATTCTTCTTATCTACGTGTGTGACCTTACGTATGTACATAAGGAAAGATTACCATAAAACTATACCCCTGTCAAGTACTTTCTTATCATTTTGGCACTACAAACAATTTTCCCAGGACCTCTGCCCGTAACTACTTGAAATCATTACACCCAAAATTTCCACAACCCCAAAATTACCCAAATTTCGGCGGTTTTTGCATGAACTTGGGTTGGGTTTTTGGGTCCGTGGAGTTCTTTTAAAATTGCATTTTGGGTCCACAAGCCTTTTTGCAGAGGATTCTGTGTTTAACTACTTGATATTTTTAATCCCAAGATTTTGAAAGATCCGAAGTTATTCAGAATTGGTGTTTTCAGCATGAACCTTACTTAAGATCCGTAAGTGGGCTTAGATACTCCTTGCCAATATGGCAGATTCAAGGATCGCCATCTTTGCATTCCTGGGCTCTAAGCAATCGCCCACCTTGAATACCGGATAGTTGAGTTCTCTGATCTTTTTATAAAGGGAATCCTCTGCTATAGAGCCTATTGCAACTACCACTGCATTTGCGGGCAGGTCTTTTTCGTGGGATTTTTCTATTTCTATTTTCACTGAAGTAGATCCAATCAATGTAACTCTGCTATTCACATATGCCTCAACGTTTAAATCCTTTAAGGCCTTTAAAAGAAGTTTTCTGGTGCTGCTTTCAAGGCCTATGCCCAGTGCATCTTGAAGCTCCACAATAGTTACCTTTAAGCCTTGTTCCGCCAGGTGAAGGGCCACCTCACAACCAGTGGGACCTCCACCCACAACCACCACTTGGGATCCCAATTTGTGTAAACCGTTTAGGGCCTGCGAAGGTACAAATACATGTGACTTTTCTATGCCGGGTATGTCTGGGAGTATTGCCCTTGCTCCTGTTGCCAGTATGACCACTTCAGGGTCAAAGGACTTTACTACCTCGGAATTCACCTCAATACCCATGTGTAGTTGAACACCATATTTTTTTGCCTGGGAGTACAAAAACTCAATAAGATATAGCATCTCCCTTTTAAAGGAAGTGATGGAGCCAATCCTCAGTTGGCCGCCCACATGCCTTTCCTTTTCAAACACATGCACCTCATGGCCCCTCTTGGCCGCAACCCAAGAAAAATTCAAGCCTCCTGGTCCAGCTCCCACCACCATGATCCTCTTTTTTTGTTTGGTGGGGATGATCTCCATCTCCTTTTCCCGGCCAGCTGTGGGGTTAACCAGGCATTCCACCTTTCCCCTTTTGAATATGGATTGCATGCAGGTGTTGCAAGCAATGCATCTACGAATCTCATCCAATCTCCCTTCTTTGGTTTTTATCACAAATTCAGGGTCTGCAATGAGTCCCCTTCCAATGCAGATGAGATCTGCCTTGGCCTCCAATAATAGTTTGTCCGCAAGAACAGGGTCGTTGATCCTACCCACTGCCATTACCGGTATGGAAAGGGCCTTTTTTATCCTGCCGGCAAAATCAGAAAGGCATGCCTGGGGCATGAACATGGGCTGGCATATCCATTCGGGAGTAGCATCATTCCCTGCTGACACCTGAACTACATCCACACCTGCTTGTACCAGTATCTTTAAGATCTGAATGCTTTCATCTGTGGTAAGGCCTCCTGGTACAAATTCTTCGGCACTAATCTTAAAAGAGATGGGATATTCAGGACCAAGGATTCTTCTCAGCTCAAACACGATTTCCTTTGCAAACCTGGCCCTGTTTTCTGTGCTACCACCATATTCATCTGTACGGATGTTTGAAAATGGGCTCAGAAATTGGTTTACCAAATAACCGTGGGCGCCGTGCACCTCTATGAGTTCAAAGCCCGCATCCTTAGCCCTTTTTGCTGCATCTCCAAAGAGTTTTACAAGAAGCTGAATTTGTTCCTTTGAGAGGGGTTCAACTTCTCCTTTGATGGTGGGGCAGGGTAGAGGAGAGGGGGCTTTGGGTTTTGTGCCTATCACTTTGGCAGATGTCTGTCTTCCTGCATGGTGTAATTGCATTGCAGGAATAGAGCCTTCCTCTTTTATGGTGGTGGCTATCTTTGCCAAACCTTCCACATACCTATCATGATCAATCCGTGCTTGGTGATGGCTTACAACTCCATCTGGGCTAATGGCACAGGCTTCCATAATTATCATGGCAGCACCACTCATGGCCCTTTTTCTATAGTGTTCCACGGTTTTGGCAGTAACAGAGCCGTCTGCTTCAATCAAAAAGGAGGCCAGGCTTGGCATCACAATACGGTTTTTAAGTTGAAGTTTTTTTATGTGAAAAGGTTGAAAAAGCATTTGCATCTTTTACACCCCGTAAAAATTTTATATACCCAAGTATGCTTCTTTCACATGGGCATTGTCCAGTAGGTCCTTGCCAGCCCCTGACAAAACCACTTTTCCGTTTTCAAGGACATATGCCCTGTGGCTGATGTTTAAAGACTGTTTTACGTTTTGTTCCACCAAAAGTACGGTCACTCCATCTTTGTTTATTCTCTGGATTATTTCAAATATGGAGCGCACCACAATGGGCGCAAGCCCCAAAGATGGCTCGTCCAACATCATAAGCTTTGGTAAAGACATGAGCCCCCTTCCCAGGGCAACCATCTGTTGTTCTCCTCCAGAAAGGGTGCCTGCCAATTGTGTTTTCCTTTCTGCCAGCTTGGGAAATATTTCATATACCTGTTTCAATGTCTGGGACCTTTTTGATTTTGCATCTCCGTGCAATGCTCCCATTATGAGATTCTCTTCAACGGTCATCTGGGAAAAAAGCCTTCTACCTTCAGGCACATGCACAATGCCAAGTGTGATCACATGGTGTGGTGGAATGTTTAAAAGGTCTTGATCCTCAAACCACAACTGCCCTTTTTTAGGCTTAAGGAGACAGGATATGGTCTTTATGGTGGTGGATTTGCCTGCCCCATTTGCTCCCAAGAGGGCCAGGACCTCACCCCTGTTCACTTCCAGACTTACTCCCCAAAGGACCTGCACATCTCCATAGAATACATCGATCTCTTTGATCCTAAGCATAGGCCTCTCCCAAGTATGCTTCTATTACCTTGGGGTCTTTTGCCACCATTTCAGGCGGTCCTTCTGCGATTGTGACCCCAAAGTTAATGGCGTGGATCCTATCGGATATGCTCATGATTACCTTCATTATGTGTTCGATTATAAGAATGGTAATTCCCTTTTCCCTAATCTTTTTTATGAGTGCTATGGCTTCTTCAAGCTCAGTGGGGTTCAAACCAGCAGAGGTTTCGTCCAATAGCAAGAGCCTTGGTTGAGTCGCAAGTGCCCTTGCAATTTCAAGCCTCTTTCTAATCCCTATGGGAAGGCCCTTTGCAGGCATGTGTGCCACCGATGTAAGGCCTGTAAAATTCAACACCTCTTGGGCCAATGTTTTTGCATCCCTCACGTTGTCTGTGCGTAAAAATGCAGAGACAGCCACATTGTCCAACACGCTTAGTCTTCCTAAGGGCTTTACAATCTGAAATGTCCTGGCGATTCCAAGCCTGCATATCTGGTGTGTCTTTAATCCTTTTATACTGCGACCAGCAAATATTATATCTCCAGAGGTGGGTGTGTATACATTATGGATCAGATTAAATATAGTGGTCTTTCCAGCTCCATTAGGTCCTATTAATCCGAATATCTCACCTTCTTGCACCTTGAATGAAACATTGTCTACTGCCCTTAGTCCACCAAAGTCCTTTGTGACTCCTTTCAATTCAAGGATGGCCATGATTAGACTCCTATCTGGCTCTTCTAAATATTCTGGATATCTTATGCCAATCTCCCACAATACCATTTGCCATGAACATTATCACAAACACAACCAATAGCCCAAAGGCAAGGGCATGAGCCTGGCTTACCCACTTGGGCGCAAGTCCAAAAATAGAGCTTCTAAATAACTCCTGCACACCAACCATAATAAAGGCGCCAATGGCAGGCCCAAATGTTGTGGCAACACCACCTACAATCACAACCAAGATGGTCATTATTGAGATATAGTGAAGGGAAAATACCACACTTGGATCAATAAAACCCATGTAATTGGTATAAAAGGCACCTGCTGTACCTGTGAAGAATGCGCTTACCAATAAGGAGATGTTTTTGTATAGGGATGTGTTTATTCCAATTGCCTCTGCCGCGTCTTGGTCTTCCCTTATAGCCAAAAACCAATAGCCATATTTTGTCTTCATCAAGAAATGAACCTTTAACATTGCCAATATGGCAATCCCTAAGGCTATGTAATAATAAGGGAGTTTGCTTTTAAAGGTGGGCATTAGCAAGATACCCACCATGCCCTTTGTAAGGGATTCCCAGTTAACAGCCACAAGCCTTATGATCTCTCCACCTGCAAGGGTGGCAAGGGCAAAGTAAGGGCCCCTGAGCCTAAAGCATACCCAACCCACAAAGGCAGCGATTATAATGGCACATGGCCCACCCAAAAGCATTCCCCACCAGGCAGAGATCTTTAATTTGGAGGCCAAAAGACCTGCAGTATATGCGCCAGTGCCAAAAAAGATGGCATGGCCAAAGGAGACTTGGCCTGTGTACCCTGCAAGGAGATTCCATGCAGTTCCCACTGTAACCCACATGAGGGCAATGATCATAAGATGCAGGTAATAGTCGGATCTTATTATGAGGGGAAAGGCAATAAATAGGAGTATTAAAATGGGTATTTTTATGGATTTCATGTTCCCCTCCTCATACCTTTGTGATGCTCTTGATGCCACCGGGCAGGAATATCAACACCAACACAAAGATCACAAAACCAATGGCTTCCCTATACCCCATTGCCACATAGGTGGCTCCCAAAGATTCTGCTATGCCCAGTATGATCCCTCCAACGATAGCTCCTATGGTGCTTCCAAGGCCACCCAAGATAGTTATCACAAAGGCCTTTAATGTGAAGGGTCCACCTATATCGGGGAATAGGTAGTAAATGGGTAAGAGAATGGTTCCAGCCAATGCCACAAGGGCTGATCCAATACCAAAGGTTAGGTAGGTGATCTTTGGGGTATTGATTCCCATAATTAATGCTGCCTCTTTATCTTGGGCTGTGGCCCTGATTGCCCTGCCTGTATCTGTTTTCAGGAGGAACCAGAAAAGCAGCAAGGTAAAAAAAACAGCAATAAGGAATGCAATGCACATGGGCAAGTTCAATGATATGTTTTTTATGAAAATCGCCTTTGCAGCATATGGGGTTTTGATTGATACGTAATTGGAGGTGAAAATAAACCTTGCAATTTCTGTTAGAACCATACCTATTCCAACAGTCATAAGAACCTGGTTTTCCGGTAGGATGGATTCTACTTTGAGCAGGGGATTCAAAAGATACTTTTGAATAAGTATCCCGATTAGAAAAAGCAAAGGCATGGTGACAAATATACAGATGTAAGGATCAATTCCAAAGTAACTAAACAAGACAAATGTGATATACATGGCCACCATCATTAACTGACCGTGGGCCAAGTTTATAATACCCATAACGCCCATTATGAGTGTCATCCCCAGACCTATTAGGGCATACACTCCACCGATTAAGATTCCTGATGCAACTGTCTGTATAAAGACCTGCATAAGGCCCCCCTTTTTTAAAAAGGGGCAACGCCTCAGGGGCAATGCCCCTTTAGTTTTAAATTATTGATAACCCCACTCCTTAAGCCAATTTACAGGATAAACCAGTTGCTTGGTTGCAAGGTCTTTGGGCCAAACCAATTCCAGTTTTCCGTCTATCCATTGGACAACATAGGTGGGTAGTTTGTTTTGATTTATCATCTTGTTGTAAGAGATGAACCTAACAGGGCCAAAGACCGTCATCATGTTTGTCTGGGAAAGGGCTTCTTTTATGTCTGCTGGTTTTAGGCTCTTTGCCCTCTTTAACACATCTGCAATTACATAGGCAGCTGCATATGCTTGGGCACCATGGTATTCAGTGGGTTTGTTATACTTTTTGACAAACTTGTCATAATATTCCTTTGCTCCTGGATACGGCAATACCTCGTGCCATAGGGTTGCGGATATTACCTTTTCTGAGGCCTTGCCGGCATTTTGGGCAAATTCTGGAAGGGTAAAGCCAGCAGCACCACCCACAAACAACTTGGGAGTTAGTTTTAATTCCATTGACTGCTTCATCAACAATGCAGCATCCATTACATAGCTTACCATATAAAGGATATCGGGATTTTTGTTCTTTACCTTTATGAGAACAGGCTTAAAGTCAATGCCACCATGCTCATAACCTTCTTTCATAACTACTTCTATGTTTAGTTTTTTTGCTGTTTGCTCAAAGGACTTTGCCTGACTGGTTCCAAAGAGACTGTTTTCATGCAAAATTGCCACTGACTTGGGCTTTACAACCTCTGTAAGTAAGCTTTCCATTCCAGATGCATACTCGCTGGCAGGCTGATTTAACCTAAACACATAGTCCCAACCCTGGGCTGTGATCTCATCTGCAGAACCTGTATTTATGAGGAAAGGAATCTGGTTTTGTTGGCATACGCCTGCTACTGCATATGTAACAGAGCTACTATAGCCTCCGCCCACCATAACCACCTTGTCTTTTGTAATAAGTTTTTCCACTACTGATCTGCCCACCTCTGGCCTGCCGGTATCATCTTCGATAAGGGCCTGGATTGGCCTTCCATTGACCCCACCTGCGTTGTTGATCTCCTCAAATGCCATATCAAAGGACTGTTTTTCAATCTCACCAAATTTGGCCTGATCACCAGTGAGAGGTAAGACAATCCCTATCTTTATGGGCTCTGCTCCAATAGCAATAAAGGGCAGAAAAAACAAACATAAACTGATACCAATCACCCAAATCCTTTTACCCATAGTGTACCTCCTTGTGATTTTGAGTGAGCATACAACAAAATCAGATGCTATTGTCAAGCACAATAATTGGGTTCAAGGACTATCGAGAGTACAATACACGCTTATTTAAGTATTAGTTGGAATTATGGGGAAGAAGAGAGTATGTTCCGCGCCATATCTATATCCTTCATTATTGAGTCTTTCAGCTGCTGGATATCCTGAAATTTGATTTCGTCTCTTATGAATTGAATTAGTTCAATTTCAAGGTTTTCTCCCAAAAGATCTGAATAAAAATCCATGATGTGAGTTTCTATACTAAAAGTTCCGTTGTTAAAAGTTGGGTTTATACCGATGTTGGTGACGGATGGATATTTAAAGTTCTTTAAATGGCTAAATGTGGCATACACCCCCCTTCTGGGAATAAGCCGATCTTTTATTTCCAAGTTTGCAGTTGGTATACCAAGGAGTGATTTTCCCCTTCCTTTTCCTTTCACAACCATCCCCTTTAAGGTATAATTATAGCCCAAAAGTTCATTAGCAGCCTTTATGTTGCCTTCCTTTAAGAAATTTCTAATGGCTGTGCTACTAGCTAAACGCCCGTTTATGTTCACGGGTTGGAGCACATAGACCTTGAATCCTCTTTTGTGGGCAAGTTCTTTTAAGAGGTCTATGCTTCCTTCCCTATTTCTTCCAAAACTATAGTCATAGCCCACCACCACCTCTTTGACACCAAAGGCCTTAACCAATACCTCGTCCACAAATTCCCTTGCACCCATACGGGAGAACTCCCAGGTGAATTTTTCACACACCACCACATCTATACCTGCTTTTTGTATGAGTTGGATCTTTTCCTCTGTGGTAAGGAGTAACTCTGGAGCCTTGTCTGGGACAAGCACTTTCATTGGGTGTGGATCAAAGGTAAGCACCACAGACTGTCCGTTTATATCCCTTGCCTTACCCTTTACTATTTCAAACAAGGCCAAATGACCTTTGTGCACTCCATCAAAATTTCCTATTGTTAATACTGGATTTTTGAGCTTTCCCTGTATTCCTTCGATTCCCCAAAATACAGCCATAATTACTCCTGAATATATTATTCCATTCCAGTCGGAAGCATTGACAATACCTTTGGCACAATATATGATGATCCATAATCGGGTTCAAGGAGTATAAACGCTTTAGTGCCGAAGTGGCGGAACTGGTAGACGCGCTAGGTTCAGGGTCTAGTGGGGGTTCCCCCGTGCGAGTTCGAGCCTCGCCTTCGGCACCAAAACTATTTTTTAAATCCGGTTAGGATTTCAGGTTATGAGGCATATATTTGGTTGTTTCTGGTAATACATGCCCATGTTATATTAAGCTTTAACCCCTAAGCATAATAATTGAACCCTCTGAACAAAAGGGTTTTTGTAAGTTTTGGTAGAAGAAGAGGGTTATTTCTTTTAGACTTTTTGCTTTAGAACGCTGGCATCCAGGAGAATTTTATATTGTTTTAGGTAACCTTTAACTGTTTTTCATTATTTTTCCTGAAATTTCATATTCTTCCCATCACGGTTTCTCTATCATCCCCACTGAATTAAAGCTGGCATTCGCCTGAGATTGTATGCGGTAGCTATTAAGTAATGGTATTGTGCATTCTTGTGGAGGCCTCTGTATTTCGTTTCAGTGTAATTTAATAGCCTCTTTATGAATGCAAATGGCAATTCCACTATACCTCTGATTTTAGAGAAAATTTTGTTATGGATCCTCTGTTTCGGTCTTAGCTCCTTTTGTCCCCTAACTCTTCGCTCTATAATACCGACAAATATACCTTTCCTCCTTAGTTGTCTTTTACGCTCTTTTGACACATAGGCACTATCCGCAAATATTGCTTTTGTCTCATCTTTGATCAATTCATCTATCACTTGAGAATCATGCACCTTTGCAGGGGTCGTTTTAATATCCTTGATTATGCCGGATCTATCAGTAGCAATATGGATCTTATAGCCATGATGCTTTACCCCTCTCTTGGAGGTATAAGATGCATCTGGATCTGAAGGCTCTCTTACAACCTTTCCATTGCCATCTTTCCTAATTTTGGGTTCCGGCGCACGAATGAGTGTGGCGTCCACCAAAGTACCCTTGTTAAGAATCATTCCTTTCTCTTTCATCTGCTCCTTCACGATGTTGAAGATTACCTCCAAAAGTCCTTCCCTTATAAGGGCATTACGAAATTTACAGATGGTCGTCTCATCAGGAATGGTTTCATCCTCGGTGATATCCAAGAATTTCCTAAAAGAGATACGATCATGAATAAGCTCTTCTGTCATGGGATCACTTAATCCATACCAGCTTTGCAAGAATAATGCGCCTATTAGCGTTGATGCAGGAATAGATGGCCGGCCTTGCTTTCCCTTGTTTGGTTTATAAATACCCCTCTCAATCAGTAATTCCTCAATCTCTTTCCAGGGAATAAGTTTCTTCATCTGCCTCAAAAACTCCATGCTCTTTTTCCTCAATGACGCTCTAACTCATAATCAAAAAATTAAAGCCTCATAAGCTTTACCTCCATTTAAACTTCCTTTGCGTTGAATCAAATTTCCTTGCTTATGCCACAAAATTACTTAAAATTCCCAGAAATAAATGCATAGATATCGGTGGAATTATTCAGAGGACTCAATTACAATTTTATGTCATGCCCCAAACCTAATAGGTTTGGGGCATTTGTATTTGGTTATTTCAAGATTCGGGCAATCCTCCTTTGAAGCACAAATGCCACTGAAGGGCAAAAGACCAATAAAGTGAGTATAGTGAATATTCCGGCTTTCAAGGATAGAAATGCAAATAAAACAAAAGGTGTAAGGATTACCTTTGTTATACTCTTTAGTATATCCGAATCACCAATCAATCTGCTCACATAAGGAGAATATGTGTAATAAAGTTTTACAAAACTTTGCCCAATCTTATTGTCCATCAGGTATCTATCCTTAAATTCTCTCAAGATCTTTACCTGTGGCGCATGCCTTGAACCATATGCGGCAGTTGCAATAAAGCAACCACCTCCACCACCTCCTGCTGAGGCTACTCCTATGCTATTTGGGCTTGTTGCTATGGCAAAGGGCGGACCAGGAGGAGTAAGATTGGCATCGGAACTTGCAAAGGCAGTATCCACAAGCTCGTCCAAGAAAGATTTCACCTTTTTTGCTATAGCGTAAAGCGTGGTATTGCCTATCTTGGATGATGTAGATGCTTTTGGAGTTATTTTTACGAACAATTGTCCAGTGTGCTTGTTATACATCCAGTATCCCTTAAATGGCTCCATAGGTGTGGTTTGAAGAGGCAGTTTCTTGTACCATTCTGTCCCAGAGGAAGTTTGCTGGGGATAAAACTCCCACAAGTATTGAGCCACAAGATTTGAATTTGTAATCTCCTGCCAGTTTTTGCCATCGGTGCTTACTAAGATATCAAAGGCATCCAATGTTAGTGGCTGTTCAAAGGGGTTTCCAACCATATTCCAGCCGGGATTCAAATCGGACTGAAAATCTTTCACTGGTAGACCAGTTATATTAATAGGCTTTGTTTGGGCAGAAATCAGCCAAAAAGCCTCACCAGGGCCAAGGAAATCAAAAGACAGTTGGTTTACTTCCTCATAGTCCTTTTTATAAGAATCCCAGATGAAGGCCCTCCATACGGTGTCTGTGTATTCTCCCAATGATGCTTGAAGGGCTGAGGTTATCGAGTTTGCATCAACAATACAGGGGAAAGACATCATCACATAGTCTTCCACGTACCTTCCTCCTTTAATGGAAGTCTGAAAGGCCTTTGCCTCTATTAGACTAAACAGGGAAAAATGTGTAGTCTTAAAGGTTATAGTCTTGTTTATCTTGTCTAATTCCTTTGTTTCAAGTGGTCTCCAAATCCCCAAATCTTCACGGAACCTATATACCCTCAAGTTATCGGGCTCAACTATACCAACGATGCTACTATAGGGTAAGGTAATCTCTATTTCCTTGTTAAAGTATACAGGGTTTGAGCCACTTATGGCTGAAATCTCTATAACATCTCCAAAAGTAACGGTCTTAGGGAAGGGTAATTTTTGAAGATCAGTAATCTTGTTCACAGTTAAGGTGAAGGGCTGTTCCGCTGCTCCAGCTGGCACAAAGATCTTAGCACCGTTATAACTACTACCCTGATCTGTGATATTAAAGTTATTGTCGCCAGTTGGATTAACCAAGTTACCCAATATTTCTTGACCATTCACATCAATTATATTTATCGGGATCTGATGTGCAATATTCACCTCGTCAGTAACTTTAAGGAAATATTGGCCTTCTTGGTATCCTTTGGAGTCAAACAAGAAATTGGCAACTTTCTTCCAATTTATCGTAAAAACAGAGGCATTCGTAGTATATATAACTTCCTTTGTTTGCGCATTTAAAACAGTAACAGTATATGATTTCTCAGCTTGGCCTCCTTCTATTAGAAATGGTTGTTTATATTCCTTGTTATTGACCCTTATAATGGAAAGGCTCTCAGGAGTAATTATAATAGGTTCAACAGCAGTCACCGTTAATTCAAAATTGGTTACATTATTGTCCCCATCTTTTACACTCAATTGAATTTTATTATCTCCAATTTCCGAAGGCAATGGATACCAGACCAACCTTACATCACACCCAGTCTTTTCAATCTGACCTTTGTTGGCTGTAACCTCTAATGCATCGCAGGGGGTAATGTTGTCTCCAATTTTAAACTCTAAAATATAAGGAGAGCTTACAACAACATATGTAGGTAATTCTGGTGGCGCCTTAATCCAAGGTTTTGGTTGTACAATCCAAGTGACCTTTGCCGTTACAACGTTAAAATTACCAAATTCATCCACTATTTGAAAATTAAATTCCCCATTTTCAGAAAATGTGTAGCATTTAGACCCTGAATTGTTTAGCACCAAGAAATTTTCAGTGGCTGTCACGCAAGCAATTACATTTCCGGCAGTTTCAGTTGCGGGCGTGTAAATAATTTGGGCATCAGGGGGTGTGAAATCAAGTTGTATAAAACTCATAGACTCCTTGCTCACCTCTCCTCCAAAATTGTCCGTTAAAAGTAAATTCAGTTTGTAGTTACAGGAAGCTTTCCACTGATCCTTGCTGATAAATGCACCAAATGTATATCCATTTACCTCGTTGGAAAATTTCCAATGGGGAGGGGTTGTTGGATCAATTGTGATTTGGGTTTGTGTTATACTACACGATTCTCCGTAGGCAGTTAAAAAAGAGTCAAGCACTGAGACATTATCTCCTTCTTTATCTTTCCCCAAGATCGTTACTGTTAAATAGTTGAGGACTGGATCACTGTCCTTATTTTGTGCAGTAATTATATCTAAAATCTCTGGCAGTGTGTTTTGGTACTCAAAAGCACCTATATCATATGAATTTCGACTTGGTCTGGGCTTTCCATCCAGATCAAAATCTACCACATATTCTAAGCCAGCAGAGTCTATACATGGAGAGTTTGGTTGTAAATAAAAATCATTTTCTGAAACAAACAAAGGATCTTGAAAAATGTTAGATTCTCCAATACTTACATTCGTATAATCGTATGTGTTGGCAAAAAAGCAATTATAATTTATATTTGCAAAGCCCTGGGCTTGCAGCTTTTCTATTCCTATTTCATTTTTGTAAAAGATGTTATTATGAATTATGCTATCACCAACTCCCTCTAAATATACAGCATGGTTATTTCCAATAAAATCATTAAACAAGACATTCATAGACCAGTTTGCTACTATAGCCTTAGTAAGGCCTTGAAATAAGTTGTTTATTATAGTGGCATCTGCACCATTGCTAAATGGATCCAAATACACCGCAAAATGATCTGTATCCTGTTCCATAGATATAACCTTATTGCCCTCTATAAAATGGCTACCTGTTACTCCTGAAAACCAGATAGCATCAGAAAACTCTCCAACAAGGGTTATGTAATTTTGAAAGAACTGATTTAGATATGCTTCCTCTACATAGATAGCTGAACCAAAGGGGCTTTTTACATCTATCTTGGTGTTATCCACCTGGGCATTCACCGAGCCACCTAAAAAGATTCCAGCGCCCAAGATGAATGTATCGGGTACAGTTATGTCACAAAAAGAAACTTGAAGTTTTCCAGTTGTGGGCAGAAATCCATAGACAGCAGTCTCAAAGCCCTCAAATTTTAAATACTTTATCGTAACATTTGATGACTCAACAAAGATCCCTATGGTCCAATAAGTGCCACCATCCTTCTTTATCAGGCATGCGCCAGGCTCTTGGCAATAAATGGTGACATTGGGGATAAAAAGGTTTGGGTTGTAGTCAGGTTCCCCTTTAGCTACAGAGTACTCCCCTGGAAGAAGTATCAGCTCACATGGTGTATAGGTGGAACACCCTTTACTTGTTAAACCATCAGTTATGGCATGATGGAATGTCTTCCAGGGTTTTTCTTGGGAACCATCCCCAGTTTCATCATTCCCAAGTTGAATATCCACATAAAGCTTAATAGGGGTAGTACCATCTGCCGCAGAACCCAATTTTGGGGTGGCAAATGTATAGGTTATGAAAAAAAGAGCGGAAAAAACTATCACAACCCTTACCCAAGAAAGATTCCTTTCCCTTGCCATAGTTGGACCCTCCCATGAGAATGCCTTATATTAGCTTATCCTTCCAATATTTCAACAAACTTTCCAAACATGCTATGATTTTCGTCACACTCATGCATTTAATTTTAAAATGCCTTAGGTGAAATAGGTAAGAGCCTGAGGAGGGGATTTATTGCACCTAACTATGGGTTATTGAACTTGTATGAAAAAAGGTGAGCTTTTCTTGCCTTGTTGGGCAGGGCCTATTTAGGTGCCCTTTTTACCTTTGAAGCTATGAAGCAAACTTTCTTGGGAATTGGTGTAATTACATACCCACAAGTTCTATAAAAAAACATCATTTGCTATTTGTTTAGCTTAGATAGAAGGGATCCAACCAAAACTCGATCATTTAAATCTTTCAAAAGATTGGTTGTTCACTTATCTAACCCAAAAGGGATATGAACAAAAGGAAAAAAGATGGACTTGCAAGACACAACCAGTTGGAGCTGGTTTACTTTCATACGTGATTTCTAAGCTGGAGTGATACAGGATGTGGATTCAAATAAACCTGTTGTTGAAGATAGGGCTCTTTGTATTTTCTCACATAGTGGTTTAAAAGGGTTATTGGCACTATTAATGGCACATATCCTTTTAAGTAATGTGCAAGTACTTCAAGTAATTCTTGTTTTTCATCTGGGCTTATGAGTTTTTTAAAATAACCCATAATGTGTAGCATTACGTTATAGTGTTTTTTCTTTGTGGCCTTTAGACGTAAGGCATCCATAAGTAGCTTTTCGTAGTGCTCAATAAGATCTTCAATGGAAAGCAAATTTCCTTGTGCCACCAATCTTCCCATCTCCCTTAGGTGTTTTTCGCTATGGGAAAAGATCAAAAGCTTATGCTGGGTATGAAACTCCACTAACCTTTTTAATGTAAAGGCTTTGCCTTTTGTATCCCGCCAGCGCTTTAGCGTGAATATGCGTTCTATGAAATTTTCCCTTAGCCCAGGATCAAATAGCCTCCCCTCTTCCTCGGTGGGAACAAGGGGGAAATGTTCCATAAACGCCTTTGCAAAGATACCCCTACCTATCTTGGAAGGCACACCATCATGGGAATAAACCTTAACCCTCTCCATGCCACAGCTGGGGGATCTACTTTTGAAAATGAATCCACATAGGTCTTCTTTTTCAAGTAGTCTTAGTTTTTCCTGGGCCCAGGTTAACATCCTTTCTGTGTGGTCTATCTTGGTTTTTATTGTCTGAAGCCTAATAAAATCTTCGGCCCTTACAAGCCTCATTGCCTCCCTTGGAACTCCAAGGCCACATTCCACCTCAGGGCACACAGGGATAAATTCAACATATTGGCCAAGGGTATCTTTTATAAAAGGATCCAACTTGTGTCCTGCGTCAAAACGTACCTTGTGCCCCAAAAGACATGCGCTTATGCCTAACTTTATCCTTTCACCCTTCAAGGTCTTTCTCCTTTGGAAGATGCTTTAATTTTATCAAAAAAATCCCAATATAATAGCCCACCATAAAAAAACATTTATGAGATTGTTTTACAAATGTGCCCGTCCCAGATACCAACCCAGCTTTTACATTTTTAGGTTAAAACTTCATGCCTTTGGTGGTATAGGTGAGGATGGATTATATTTGTAGCACGGATTTATCTTGAACAGCAAATAAGAGGAGGAAGGTGAGCCTTGAAATTCTTTAACATACACGCTTTGGAGGAAGGATATGGATTGTGAAGATTGTTCAAAAGACACATGTGTTGCCAAGAAAAAGACACCAGACGAATCCCAAAAGGAATTTTTTGAAAGGCAAAAACTTTTATCCAGACTTTGTAAGATAAACCAAAAGATCATTGTGCTTTCTGGAAAAGGTGGGGTTGGAAAGAGCACGGTCTCAGTGAACCTTGCCTTTGGGCTTTTGAAGGCAGGGAAAAGAGTTGGGCTCTTGGATGTGGATATACACGGCCCAAGCATTCCAACCATGCTGGGGCTTAAAAATCATAGACCCAAGGCCAATCAGGAGGGGATCGTGCCCTTAGAAGTAAAAGGCCTAAAGGTGATGTCCGTTGGTTTGTTTTTAAGCAACCAAGACGAGGCAATCATCTGGAGAGGCCCCCTTAAGATGGGAGTGATAAAGCAGTTCCTGATGGACGTAAACTGGGGGGATCTGGATTATCTCATAATTGATTCTCCTCCTGGTACAGGAGATGAACCCCTTTCTGTATGCCAACTCATAGGTGATATTACAGGTGCTCTGATCGTAACCACACCCCAAAGGGTTGCGGCTGTGGATGTGAGAAAGTCCATCACATTCTGCCAACAATTAAATGTGCCTATTTTGGGTGTGATAGAAAACATGAGCGGATTTGTATGCCCCAAATGTGGTGAGTTAACCATGATAATGGGCAATGGGGGAGGAAGACTTATATGCCAGGATATGGGAGTGAGATTTTTGGGTAGCCTTCCCATAGACCCTTCTATTGTGGAGGCCTGTGACAATGGAAAGGTATTTTTGGATGAATATGTTTTTAACCCCAATGTGAAACTCATGGAGGAGATTGTACAGAAGATATTGGATTGATTAAAAATCTTTAATCAAAACAATGTCTTAATCTTAACCCATTTTATCAGGGGTATGACATGGAGCATACAGAAAAACTAAGACACATCCCAAAGGTGGATAGGCTCTTGGAAGAACCTGAGATAAAGGAAATGCTCAAAAGCCTTCCACGAAGACATGTGGTCTTACGGATACAGGCCCAGTTGGAGGAGCTTAGAAAAGGGATTTTGGAGGGGAAAACAAAAGAGGTCTCCTATGATTTGCTCAAGGACAGAATCCTAATAGAGCTAAAAAAGGCCAAGAAACCAAGGCTTGTGCCTGTGATAAATGCAACGGGAGTGGTTGTACACACAAATTTGGGCAGATCTCCTCTGCCCCAAAGGTTAATAGAAGACCTTTTTGATATCGCCTGTGGTTACAGCAACTTAGAATATGACCTTTCATTGGGTAAGAGGGGCAATAGGTTTACCCATGTGGAAGGCATACTAAAAGAGCTTACAGGAGCAGAGGCAGCAACCGTTGTAAACAACAATGCTGCTGCTGTTCTTTTAGCCCTGGATACCATAGCAAAGGGTAAAGAGGTGATCGTATCCCGTGGTGAGCTGATTGAGATCGGAGGCTCCTTTAGGATCCCTGAAGTGATGAAGAGAAGTGGAGCCAAACTCGTGGAAGTAGGCACCACAAACAAAACAAAGCTTTCAGACTATGAGCAGGCCATTACCTCTGAAACAGGCCTATTATTGAAGGTGCATACCAGCAATTACAAGATCATCGGCTTTACCCAGTCTGTGGAAGGTGAAAAACTGGTGGAATTGGGGAGAAGGTATAGCATCCCTGTGATGGAAGACTTGGGTAGTGGCTGTTTTGTGGATTTTTCCCAATTTGGGTATGAAAAAGAACCCACTGTGCAAGAGGTGGTGGCACAGGGGGTGGACATTGTAACCTTCAGCGGAGACAAACTACTGGGTGGCCCTCAGGCTGGAATTATAGTAGGCAAGAGGGAATTTGTGGAAAAGATCAGAAAGAACCAGCTTGCAAGGGCCTTGAGGATAGATAAACTTACCCTCTTTTCCTTGGAGTGGATCCTGAGATTATACTTAGACCAACAAAAGGCCCTGGAAACCATTCCCACCTTACAGATGATAACAGCTCCCTATGAGAACCTTTTAAAAAAGGCAAAGCTTATGCTTAAGAAGATAGGCATAAAGGATTCGCCCAATTTCTCGATATCCTTGAAAGAAGGGTCCTCAAAGGTGGGAGGAGGGGCACTGCCGGCCTTAAACCTTAAAACTGCCCTAATCTCCATCGCACCCAAAAGGCTTAAGATACAAGATATGGAAGAATTTTTCAGGAATTATGATCCACCTATTATTGTTAGGGTGGAAAAAGACTCAATTGTAATGGACGTAAGGACTATCTTAGAAAAGGATCAAGACAAGGTGGTAGAGGCCATCAAGAAGTTGGCTTTGATTGGGTAGTCTTTTGTCGGTTTTTATCCTTTTTTGTATCTGCCTTTTTCTTTTGTGAAGTAGTTTCAGGGGCTTTGGTGGGCTTAATTTCTTTTTTCTGGGCCACTGCCTTGGGTTGGGCCCTTGCCCTGTGGGAGCTTATACCTATACCCAGTTTCCTTTTTACACAATCCAATATGGCTGCGCTGGATGGACCGTTTCCGTTTCTTATGATTACAAAAGGATAGTAGGTATTGTGGGCAAATATGTATCCTATCCTATTTGAAACACCCTTTAATGTCCCTGTCTTATAGAGTACTCCATCTTTTTCTTTTAGGAGATGTGCATAGGGGTAGAATACCTCAAGGAGCTTTAAAAACTGGGCTCCGGAGATCTTGTTTTCCCTTGAGAGCCCAGAACCTTCCACAATATTAAAATCCCCCATGCCTATATAAGAATCTGCCACACGCTTGGTAACAGCCACAGCCTTTTCAATGGTTGCAGGCGCACCGAAGACCTTGGCGCCTGACACAAGGAACAACTGGTTAGCTATGAAATTGTTGGAATATTTAAGCATCTCCCTTATCACATAAGATAGTGTATGGGGAGATTGGAAATTGAGTACAAGGGTATCTTTGGGATTTACCGTGCCTTTGATCACATTGCCCCTAACTCTAATGCCGTGCCTTTTTAAGAACTCGTAAAAAAGATGCCCAAAATACATTGAGGTTTCGTCTTGAGTTCTTGCTATCAAAAATCTACCATTTGTTATATTAAACTGCTTTGCAGCATTTACTATGTATGGGATAAGGGGTGTGTGAGGTTCTCCCGATTTGTAAACACCATCTTTTGAAACAACAGATGCTGTGTTAAAATTTACACATAGTGCTCCAACTGGAGAATCGTAGGGATTTAATGTGCCATCAGAACCAGAGATATAGATGTAAGGTGCAAAAAATGTATCATCAAGTATTAAATTGTTGACTTCATTAATTGAATTAGCAAGTTTTTGTGCGATTGAATTCATTATTTCAGAAGTTATGAAAGGATCTCCCAAACCTTTCACCTTTAAATTTTTTTGGGAATCCATATAAAATAACGTATGGAATCTGTAATCTTCCCCCAAAGTCTTAAGGGCCACAAAGGCAGTTAGTACCTTGATTGTTGAAGCAGGCACAAAGAAATGATTAGTATTTTTTGAAATGATTGTCTTCCCCTTTGAATCCTGAACTATTATGGAACTTGCCTGATCTATGATGGTTTCACATGTTTGTGCCTTTTGCTGTGTTTTTGCATGTGCAGTGTTTAGGGTCAGAAAAAAAAATATGCTAAAGAAAAAAGTAAATTTCCCAACAAATCTATTCATCTGCCTATTTACATTCTCCTTTCCAGGTTTTAGTATCAGACTCTGAAATCAACTCCATGGAGGTGATAATGTTTTGGGAACTTAGCATAGCACTGGTTATTGTGGCAATAGCCATTTTGTATACCTTTAGGGTGATCAAAAGGGCACTCACAAGGCTTGAGGAAGAAGAAGGTATATTACGGTGTCAGTTGTGCCAACAAAAGAAGGGCAATTGCTCTCAAGATACATCTTCCGGCACTTTCTCCAAATATTCCATGAGTTGAATAATTAAATCCTTTGTGGACCTTCTCTTGTCCAAGAAGATGTGCCTTTTGCCCTTGATAAGGCAGATTCCATCGTTGCACCTTATTCCACCTGCCTCTAACCTTTCCATCCTCACCTCAAACCCCAATGCCTGGGCCTGCTTGAGGAGTCTTTCCAAACTTATATTTTTAGCTTTTCTTTTCTCCATGCTTTCAATATACCAATAAGCTGAGGCAATTGGTAGGTTTTACCCCGATCCTCCTGTAGGAAGCCTTATATTTTAGTTTTGTTTTTGGGTTTTTCTGCCAAGCTGGTCCGTGGTGTGATTTGGTTGGTATCTTTGATACAATTGGTGCCTAACATTCCTTGCTATACCTACGAGGTGTCGGTAAGCCCAATGTTATGAGTAAAAGAGTAGAAGATATGGAAGGAGGAAAAATACAGAATGCATTTACACTTAGAATTTCCAGGAACATCCTCTGGCACATATGAAGAGCTTGCGATAAAACACATCTAAGAAGGGTAAGGGATGAAAGATCTGGATATGTCTTCTATAGATGCAGTGGAAAGGGCATTGATGGATGTGGGTTACATCCCTGAGAGGTCCCTATCCACTGCTATATTTTTGGCCTTGAGATTAGAAAAGCCTTTGTTTTTGGAAGGAGAGCCTGGAGTAGGGAAGACAGACGTGGCAGTAAGGCTTTCTAAGGTTTTTAACTCCAGGCTCATTAGGCTACAGTGCTATGAAGGATTAGATGCCAGCTCTGCCTTGTATGACTGGGATTATCCCAAACAGCTTTTGTTCATTAGGATGCACGAAGCTTACCAAATGGAGAAAGAGGCCATAGCAAAGGGCCTATACCATGAAAGATTTTTGATCAGAAGGCCTTTGTTGGAAGCAATATGGAATGAGGACATAAGGCCTCCTATCCTTTTGATCGATGAGCTGGACAGGTCTGATGAGGAATTTGAGGCATTTCTATTGGAGATACTCTCTGACTTTCAGGTGACCATCCCTGAGATCGGCACAATAAAGGCAAAGAAAAGACCCTTTGTTGTTATAACCTCTAACCGCTCCAGAGATGTGCACGATGCTTTAAAGAGAAGGTGTCTGTATCACTGGATCGATTATCCCGGTCTTGAAAAGGAATATCACATATTAATGGTTCATGTGCCTGAGATTGAAGAACACCTGGCAAAAAAATTGGTTTCATTGATTCAAGGTATCAGGAAGCTGGACCTATTGAAGAAACCTGGCATCTCAGAGACCATTGACTGGGCCAGGTCCCTTTTGGAGCTGGGGAAGGTGGAGATCACCTGGGAGGTGGTGGAAGAGACCATAGGATGTGTGCTCAAATATAAAGAGGATCAAAGGCTCTTAAAAGAATCTAAAGAGGGCTTCCTGGGAGAGATAATAAAGAGTGATAGGTAAAAGGCTCCTTGGTTTTATGAGGTTTTTGAGGGAAGTGGGTTTTAAGGCATCCCAGTCCCATATGATTAATGCCATTGAAGCAATTAAAGAAATGGGGCTTGAGAGGGCTGATGTAAAAAATGCATTAAAGGTCACAGTTTGCTCTAACCAATGGGAGTGGTCTTCCTTTGATAGACTCTTTGAGGCCTATTTTAATGATCTTAAAAGAAAAGAGGCTACCCAAAACCTTTCCAAAACCCTACAAGTAAATGACCTAAAAGAAGGCCAAGAAATAACAGAAGAAAAAGATTTACCTTCCCAACCCAAAGAAGAGGAAGGCCATCAACAAAACGATAAAAAAACCCTGTCAGCAATTTCAATAGCAGCAGGCTTAGGGTATAGTCCGGTTTCATTCCTTGTGAAAAAAGAGATCCAGAACTATTCACCTGAGGACATTCAAATGGCCCAACTGGCCATGCGGCACATCATGGAACCCTTTAAGATACAAAAAACAAGGCGGCACAAGAAGGGAAACGGAAAGTTTTGGGACATGAAGTCCACCCTAAGGGATGCCATGAAGCACTATGGCTGGCCAATGAGGCTATATTACATGGAAAAAAAAAGAAGGCTTAGAAGAATGATCATTATAGCCGATGTGAGCGGATCCATGCAAAGATACAATGGGATGGTGATTCCATTTCTATTAAGCCTAAAGGGTGTTGGGCCAAAGGCAGAGGTCTTTGTATTCAGTACAAAGGTAAGGAGGATCACAGAGATTATCAGACATATCCCTTTGGACAAGGCATTAAAAAAAATCATAGCAGATGTACAAGATTGGAGTGGTGGTACAAGGATAGGTGAATCCTTGATGTACATAAACAAATATTATGAGAAAAAGCTTTTGAATAAAAGAGCAGTAGTTCTCATAATAAGTGATGGATGGGATCTGGGAGCAAAGCCCTTGTTGGTCAAGGAGATGAAATTTTTGAGATCCCGTGTGGGTAATATCATATGGCTAAATCCAATAGCAGGTGACCCAAGCCTTCAAATAATGTCCCAGGCTGTAAAGCTCTGCATGGAATATATAGACTACCACATACCTGCTGCTTCTTTAATGGATCTCTCCAAGGTGGGGTCCCTTTTGAAAAAGCTCATGAGTTACTGAGCTTCTTTAAAAACTTTTACCCCCTCTGGTATAACAAATCGAAAATAGTCATCAAAAGGTGGCGGAATTATCTGTTGGCTTTTTAGATAAAATTCGGTTGTGCTACCCGAAATACTTTTTATGGCAATTTTTAAGATCCTAAATTTTTCATCCAATGTAAGCAAGATTGAGCCAAAATCTTCTTGAGGATTTAATGGAGTGATCTGAAGTTTGTAAAACTTGTCCTCTATCTTGGAATCTATTTTAAATTCACTTTCCATACCCTTCATACCTTGGAACACGTTCACAATAGCCTGAACAGATGCACCTTGAGATTTAAAATCGTATATGTAAAGTTCATCCTTTGGCATAATATGCCAATAGATCTTATCCCCATCCGTTACCAAAACCTCTTTTTGTGGAGTTTTCTGTTCCAAACGGAGCTTGTTGGGAGCCAAAAAGAATATCTCTCCTTCAGCACCTTCTTCCTGCCCCTCTCCCATCACCGCACCTATTTTTGTTATGGTCTTTCTTGTGTACTCTGCTTTAACTACCTTACCCTCCGGGTAGTTTTCCCTTATCTTCTGAAGAATGGTTTTATGTTCATTTGTCTGTGCAAAACCTGTGGAGCAAAACAAAAAAACAACAAAGATTTTAAGCCATCTCATTTCCTTCCGTAGACCTCCCTTGGTTTTATTCCATCCGATGGTCCAACAATCCCTTGTTTTTCCATGAGTTCGATCATCCTGGCTGCCCTATTGTAGCCCACCCTTAATCTTCTTTGGATCATGGATATGGAGGCCTGGCCTGTTCTAATCACAAGGTCCACTGCCTCCTGATACTTTGGGTCTGCCTCTAAATCTTCCTCTTTTTCCCCCTCCTCCTCCGGGCCTGTTAATGTGATCTGGTAATTTGGACTCCCTTGTGTCCTTAAGAAATCCGTTACCCTTTGAACCTCATCTTCCGAAACATAAGCACCGTGTATCCTAAGCAACCTACCCACTCCAGGGGGCATAAACAACATATCTCCCTCTCCCAAGAGTTTTTCCGCACCCATCCTGTCCAAGATGGTGCGAGAATCCACCTTTGAGGAGACCTGAAAAGAGATCCTGGCAGGGAAATTTGCCTTTATAAGCCCTGTGAGCACATCCACGGAGGGCCTTTGGGTGGCCAATACCAAATGTATTCCAGATGCCCTTGCCATTTGGGCCAACCTTGCAATACTGTCTTCCACTTCCTTGGAGGAGACCATCATCAGGTCAGCAAGCTCGTCAATTACGATGATTATATAAGGCAAAAGCTCCTGCCCTGTATCCCCTGCCTTTGCTTCTTTTAACACCTTAGAATTATAACCCAGGATATTCTTTGCACCCATCTTCAATAAAAGTTCGTAGCGCCTTTCCATCTCCTTAACCGCCCATTTTAAGGCCTGGGTGGCCTCCTTGGGATGGGTGACAACTGGGTGCAAGAGGTGGGGGATGTTATCATACAGAGATAGCTCTATCCTTTTGGGATCCACCATGATGAACTTTATGAGACTTGGAGGGAACTTGAATAGTAAACTGTTTACCATTGCATTAATGCACACACTCTTTCCAGTTCCAGTGGCACCAGCCACCAATAGGTGGGGCATTTTGGCAAGGTCTGCTAAAACTGGTCTTCCAACGGTGTCTTTGCCCAGGGCAAGGGGTAGTTTTAAATTGGAGTCCCTAAATTCAGGGGAGGAGAGGATCTCTTTGAGATATACCACCTCCTTTTTAGGGTTGGGAACTTCAATTCCAACCGCATCTTTTCCAGGTATGGGTGCAATTATCCTAATACTAACCGCCTTCAGGCCAAGGGCAAGGTCATCTGCTAAGTTTGCAATCCTGCTGATCTTTACCCCGGGCGCAGGCCTGAACTCATACAAGGTGATTACAGGCCCCGGCTGTATACCAGTTACCTCTCCTTGTACTCCAAAATCCAAGAGTTTTTGTTCCACCTTTTTGGCTGTTGCCTCCATTACCTCTTTTACATGTGCGAGGTCTTGGGTTGCCGGTGGATCATCCAACAGTTCCAATGTAGGAAGGACAAATGTGCTTTGGATCTTTTCATGGTCAAATTCCTCCTCTTGGGGATCAGACCTGTTTAATGCCTGCATCACAACAGAGGCAGGCTCTTCTATCTTCTTTTCAAGTCTACTTTTTAAAGTCTTAGACCCATTTTTCTGTTTTTCACTCCCAGAGGATTTGTTCCGGCTAAGTTGAGAAAAAAGGCCCTTTATCCCGTGGATCTTGTTTCTTAGGAGCAAGAGGGATTCAAATTTGAAGTCTGTGGATACAGCAAAGGAGACTATAAGCATTGAGAGCACTATCAAAAATCCGCCTTTTGAACCCAAGATTGGGTTTGCAATACGATGCATATAATTTCCAAAATTCCCTCCAATCAACAGAGCATGGCCTCTGTAAACTAATTTTGTGTCTGAAATGTAAGAAATAACAATTGCAAGTGTTAATATAGTAAGACATGCAAAAAAAAGTCTATGGTAGGCAAAAACATAAGCGTTATTGGACGTTAGCAGAGAAATAAATGCCAAAATCAGATAGAAAATAACCAAGAACGAGGCAATACCAAAATTTCTTAGAAAAAATTCACCAAGATATGCTCCAACGACTCCACAAAGGTTATTATATGATTTCTGAAAAAATGTGCCCCTACTGGGGGAAAGATCTGCAGGATCGTAACTAAGAAAGCTAACAGAGACAAAAATAATACAAGTTAATAGGACTAAAAGTTTTATATCTTTCCTGATCCTATCTTTTTTCACTGATTTTTTCTGAGTTTTCATGACTTTTAAACAGGAATTATAATGGGCATTATAAGGGGCCTTCTTTCCAAATGTAAGATGAATAATCTTTTTAGCCTTCTGGTAAGTTCCTCTGCCAAAAAATCCATATCAAATTCATCAGCAAGCAACTCATTTGCAGCATCTGTTATTGCTCCCTTTGCCTGTTCCATTATATCAATCGCAGAAGATTCCAGCACAACTCCCCTTGAAATGATATCAGGGCCATAAACCACCTTTCTTGAATCTGCCTCCACAACCAGTAACACTATTATGATACCTTCTGTGCTGAGTCTGCGTCTATCCCTAAGGACCATTTCCTCCACATCTCCCACGCCTTTACCGTCCACCAAGACCCTTCCATGTTTTACCTTGCTTACGCCCATGAGAGTGCCCCTCTTAAAGGACACAGAATCTCCATCCTGTAAAAGCAAGACCCTTTCCAAGGGTATGCCCAGGTCCAGCGCAAGCTCTCGGTGTTTTATAAGGTGCCTAAATTCTCCATGTATAGGCATAAAATATTTAGGCCGCACCAACTGAAGTAGGGTCCTAAGCTCCTCCCTTTTTGCATGGCCAGAGGTGTGAAGTTCGCTTATATCCTCGTAAAATACCCTTGCTCCCAATTTAAGTAGTCTGTTGATAAGGCCGTGGATGGCCCTTTCATTACCTGGAATATACCTGGAAGATAAAATAACCGTGTCCCCTTCCTTTATTTTGAAAAGCCGATGGCTGTTGTGGGACATCCTGGTAAGTGCACTCATGGGCTCCCCTTGGGTACCTGTTGTGAGGATTACAGTCCTTTCCTCTGGGTGGGATTGAAGTTGCCGTTCTGTAAGCAGGATATCGTGTGGTATGTCTAAAAAACCCAATTCTGAGGCAATAGTCACATTCGTGACCATACTCTTCCCGTCCAGGTAGACCTTAAAGCTGTATTTCTTTGCAAGTTTAAAGATATTTCCAATCCTTGGGATGTTGGAAGCAAAAACTGCAATGAAAAGTCTACCTTTCATCGGGAGAAAAAATTCTTCAATTTTTTTGGCTATAATACTTTCAGAAAGGCTATAACCCTCCTTTTCCGCATTTGTTGAGTCGGATAAAAAGAGAGTTACACCTTTACTTCCAAGTCTTGCAAAACTTGCAAGATCTGTCATGGCACTTGAGCCACTAAAAGTGTCAATCTTAAAATCTCCAGAGTGAACAATTATACCATCATCAGAAGTAATAGCCAAGGCAACACAGTCTGAAATACTGTGGACTACCTGAATAAATTCAATTTTAAGAGATGATAGTTCCAAAACATTGCCAGGTGCTATAATATATTGTTTGGCATCGGTTATTCCGTGTTCATTGAATTTGTTGTTGAGTAATGCAGAAGTAAATGCTGTTGAATATATTGGAACATTAAAGTTCTTAATAAAGAAAGGTACTGCACCTATATGATCTTCATGCCCGTGTGTGAGGATTAAGGCCTTTAATTTGTCTTTGATCTCACCGACGTAAGAGAAATCAGGGATAACAATATCAATGCCAGGCATCTGTTCGTCTGGAAACATAAGCCCCGCATCCACCACAACGGCAATGTCATCCGTCTCAATAATTAAACTATTTAACCCGATCTCTCCCACTCCCCCAAGGGGAGTAACCTTTAACATATAACTTTCCTCCGAGCATTATTAAGGCAACTTTATACCCTTATGATAATAGAGTCAACTTATGACGGGTTAACCCAAGTTTGGCATCTTGAGTTATAAGATCCTGTTATAAGCTCAGGGTGCAAGCTTTGGTAGGGCTCTGGAGAGCTCTTTTGAATGGCTTTAGATTGAACCCCACCCAACCTCCCCTTTCTCAAAGGGGAGGGGCTAATTTGTTCACAATAGTAAGAGAATGTCATTGAATTCACATATAATTTGTCAGCCTCCTTAGTGTTAGCGAGATAAGAACTGAGTTCCGCCTCTTCTTTGAAGAAGGGGGTTAGGGGGAGTTATCCAACCCAACTCATCTTCCCCTTTACCAAAGGTGGGAGTGGGTTGCCCATATTCGGTTAATCCGAATCATCATACCTTCCCTGAAAACGTTGAATACCCAAAAATTCGACTTTGCCGTATTCCTGCAAGCTTTGGGTCAAAGCTGGAAAAATCCCGAGATTCCTATGTTATGGCTTTGGGTCTTAAGATATTAATTTGTTAACCCATGCCTTTTTACCCAATCCCCTGCCTCAATGGGGCTTAAAAATATCTCTGCACCGGCCGACTTTAAAACTTCCACCTTCTTCTCCCAGCTGCCCATCTCTCCCCTGATCATTGCTCCTGCATGCCCCATCCGTTTACCTGCTGGAGCAAGCCTACCAGCAATATAGGCACCCACTGGCTTTTTCATGCTCTTGATAAAATCTGCTGCCATCTCTTCCTGTGCACCTCCCACTTCACCCACTATGATCACACCTTCTGTGTGGGGGTCCTCTTCAAAGAGACGCAAGATATCCACCAGGTTTGTGAGCACCACAGGATCTGCCCCCATTCCAATTACCATGCTCTGTCCTGCTCCATTGTCGCTTAATATACCTGCAAATTCGTATGATAGGGTGCCACTTCTGGATACTATCCCTACCTTCCCTGGCCTAAACAAAGAGGCAGGCATTATCCCTATTTTGCCCTTATTGGGAACTAAAAGCCCAGGTGTGGTGGGGCCTATTGCTAAGCAGTTGTTTTTCTTGGCGTATTCCCTCATTTTCATCACATCGTGCACTGGCACATGTTCTGGAACCACCACAATGAGTTTGATACCAGCTGAAACGGTCTCAAGGAATGCATCCATCACTCCCATTGCAGGGACAAAGAACACAGAGGCATTGGCCTTGGTCTTTTCCACTGCCTCTTTTACTGTATCAAACACAGGCACCCCAAATACCTCTTCCCCAGCTTTTCCAGGGGTCACTCCTGCAACCACCTTTGTATGATATTCCAACATATATTTGGTCTGAACCCTTCCTATCCTTCCTGTAATCCCCTGCACCAATACCCTTGTTTCCTCTGAAATGAGCATTTCTATCTTGCCTCCCTCTTCTCCAAGATCTCACACAGGCGCTCCACTGCTTTTTCTGTGGCGGTCTCTGTCACTACCTCGACCCCTCCCTCTTTAAGGATATCCCATGTCTCTTCCTGCCTATTTCCAAGTGCCTTTGCCACGATGGGAATTTTAAGGTCTCTTTCCTTTATGAATCGCACTATTCCCTTAGCTCCTTCATGGATTGGATTTATTCCGCCGTATACGTTTATAAGAATGGCCCTAAGGTTAGGTTTCCCTGTGACCAGATCCATACACTTATACAATAACTCCTCTGTAATACCTCCCCCTGTCTCAAGGAAGTTTGCCGGCTTAAGCTTAGAACCGATTATGTCCATACTTGTCATGCCAAGGCCAGCGCCAGAGGATATAATGCCCACATCTCCTTCCAGGTCCACATAAGTTACTCCAATCTCCCTTCCTTTTCTCTCCAATGGATTTTTTATCCGTGAGATGGGAGTGGGAAGATCCTTTCCTAACCGCTTCAAAGCAGAGTCATCCAATTCCAACACAGCATCTAAGGCAAACACGCGTCCATCTTGAAGGATCGCAATGGGATTGATCTCTGCTATAAGAGCCTGATAATCATAAAAGAGCTTAACAAGTCCTTGGATAACCTTGGACAGGTTCATTAGGAAAGTCCCGCTGAACCCCATTTGTCTTGCAAGGTTTCTGGCCTCAAAGGGATATATTCCATCAAACACAGGGAGGGGATAAGATATAATGGCCTTTGGATCTTCCTTTGCAAGTCTTTCCACATTTACACCGCCCTTCTTCGATAGCAATAACACAGGCCTGCCTTCATAGCCATCCACGGTTACGCCCAAGTAGATCTCCTGTTCTGGAAGTATCTTCTCTTCCACCAAAAGTTGTTCTGGTACAAGGCCTTTTATGTCCTTTGCTA
>Ga0197142_1000848_pt1 | contig 28587 bp, 25 predicted proteins | sample GBS60_MetaG_FD_148614 | JGI IMG/M metagenome (GOLD analysis project Ga0197142, IMG submission 148614) | Sediment microbial communities from Great Boiling Springs, Gerlach, Nevada, United States - GBS 60_MetaG | ecosystem: Environmental > Aquatic > Thermal springs > Hot (42-90C) > Sediment... | reverse complement strand
TCACCCGCCCGCTGACAGTGCAGCGATTGGGGTCGATAAGCAGGGTATACAGATTGGTCTGCGACGTTATAAACGCCTGACCGCAGATCACAGCGTGCGCATACGCCCACTCCGGCAGCAACTGGACTGTCCCCTCTTCTGTTCCGTCCGAACGCCAGAACCCGAATTTATCCCTATGAGCGAAATCATCATCAACGTTGAAGAAGAGCATGGTGTGCAGGGAGGTCAGGTTCGCGCCAATACTCAGACTGCTCAGATTGGAACGCCAGAGGTCGTTAGTAATAATATCTTTGACCATAACCGTGCCTGCTGCCGTGCCGTCGCTCCTCCACAACTCGCGCCCGTGAACGCCGTCCTCGGCAATGAAGAAGAGCGTCCCGTTCAAGACGACAAAAGGAGTCGGGTACAGCGCATGCCCCGAACCCTCGTCAATGTCTTTGACCATAACCGTGCCTGCTGCCGTGCCATCGCTCTTCCACAACTCACGCCCGTGAATGCCGTCATTAGCGTTGAAAAAGAGTGTATTGCTCACGACTGTCAGGTGCGAGAAATACCCCAGTCCACCGGCAGGAAGGTCAGATTCAGATGAGCGGATGTCTTTGACCATAAATGTACCTTCTGGAGTTCCATCACTGCGCATGAGTTCGGTATCACACCCCATAAACCATCCCTCGCGCCGCTCACCACCGACGAAGAAGAGCACACCGTTCATGAACGCGAAGTGTGTCAGACCGGTATCAATACAGAGCCTGTCCCTGACCAGCACTGTGCCTTCCGGCGTTCCATCGCTCTTCCAGAGGCTGTCGTAGGTTGCAATGAAGAGCGTACCGTTGTTGACCAGTAGCGCGCTCCAATGGTCTAATCCGCCATTTCTGAGCGGGAAAGTTCCTTCGTATGTTCCGTCACTGCGCCACAAACCGACCTCGCCGCTATTGGCGATGAAGTACAGCGTATCATTCATAACCGCCAGCGTTTCGTTTCCTGTGAGCGCGCTTCCCGGTCCTGGATGAATATCCCGCACCAGCATCGTACCGTCGGGCGTGCCGTCGCTGCGCCATAACTCGAAACCATGCACCCCATCATTCGCAATGAAGAAGAGCGTGTTCCCCACACCGATCAATTGGACATCCCCATATACTCCGGCGTGGAAACTCCCCTGGCTCCCGACGCGAATATCCCGCACCAGCGTCGTACCGTCGGGCGTACCGTCGCTGCGCCATAACTCGAAACCATGCACTCCATCATCGGCGACAAAAAAGAGGGTATCGCCGACAACCCGAAATCCCAGAATTTCATTGCTTCCCGGACCGTGACGAATGACCCTGACCAGTTGGGTTCCGCCGGGTGTGCCGTCGCTGCGCCACAACCCGAAACCATGGACCCCGTCATTGGCGGCGAAGAAGAACATGCCACGAAAGACCGTTGCTCTGGAGAACTGAGAAAATGTCTTGAGCAGAAGAGGCTCGTTTGCGTATGCAACCGGATTAGGCGATGGAACGAGAAGCATTACAGAGAAGATAAGCGTGAGAAGTGCGACGAGACTGCGGATGAAAAACCGGCTGTGTTGCTGACTGCGATGCATTGCACGTCCTCCTGGTTGTGTCGAAATGTGGGTTGGATCGGCAGAAAGATGGCAATTGTTTCAATATGGTCACTCCATGTAACGTCGAGAAGCGTAACAGGTTGCACCCGATCTGCTGGCATGGTATACTTGCGCGTCAATGATGGATGCCTCCCGCCGGAGGAGCCTATGAAACTGCGCCATAGCGCTCGCACTGACGTTGGCAGAACGCGCGATCATAATGAAGACGATTTCGGCGTTGGCGAAGGCGCAGGGGTCGAGCAGTACGGCGAATTGCTGATCGTCTGCGACGGCATGGGAGGGCATGCCGCCGGTGAAGTTGCCAGCCGGCTCGGTGTCGAGACGATCCTCAGCACCTACTACAGTGATGCCTCCCCTGATCGCGTCGATGTGTTGCGCCGCGCATTCGAGCGCGCCAATGCACGCATTCACGCCGAAGGGCGCGGCGCAATGGGCACCACCGGCGTTGCAGCCCTGTTCTACCAGGGGATGCTGCACGTCGCCAATGTTGGCGACAGTCGCGCCTATCTGATCCGCAACGACGAGATCTGCCAGGTCTCACGCGACCATTCGCTGGTCGGTGAGCAGGTGGCAGCCGGGGTGATCACCGCCGACCAGGCGCGGTCGAGTTACTATCGCAATGTGATTACCCGCGCTCTGGGGTATCAGTCCGAGGTGCAGGTCGATCTGTTCCATCTGCCGCTCCAGGCGGGTGATATGGTGGTCCTCTGCTCCGACGGGTTGCACGGTCTGGTCGGCGATGAAGAGATCTGCGAGATTGTGCGCTCGATGCCCCTCGCCGATGCAGTTGATCGGTTGATCGATCTGGCGAACGAACGTGGCGGAACGGATAACATCACCGCAATTGTCGCGCAAGTCGACGAACTCGACGCACTCCCGGCAGGCACTGATCATCCCGAACCCGAACGCGCAACCGTCGAACTGCCGACAACGGTAACGAGCGCAACTGTCGAGTTCCCTGCAACTGCCCGATTTCCGGCGGAACCTGCCACCGAACGCATCTCACCGCCCCCTGCCGCCCCCCCAACCGCTCCTCCTCCACCTGCACTTCCACCACAACGTGAGTCTGTGCCCCGACGGATGAACTGGTTGGGGGCGACACTGGCGACGGCGCTCTTTGCCGGGCTTGTGGCAGTGACCCTCTTTGTGGCATATCCGTCGGTGCTGGCGCCGGGTCCGGCGAATCTTGCGCCCGCCGAACCGCAGCCAACGATTGCAGCAACCCAGGCGCCGCCAGCTAACGTTCCCCCGACCGATATTCCCACCCTCCAACCGCCAACTCAGAACCCCGCCATCATTCCTGCCACACCGTCAACACCATCACCTTCGGCAACACAACCGACTATGGCAACACCTTCACCTTCCGCAGCACAACCAGGTACAGCAACACCTTCACCTTCCGCGACACAACCGGGTACGGCGTCGCCATCACCCGGCGTTACCGACACGATTGCGCCAGCAGTCACCGCAACGCCAGGGGCGTCGCCAGCGACGCTCATTGCCACCCCGACGCGCACTCCGATACCGTTGACGCCGCTGACACGCACCCCGACGCCATAGTGCGCCGGAGTATGGTACAATACTCGCATACGTGTTCGCATGCAGGGCAGGGTCGCTATGCCAATACGGGTGCTCGACGCGACAGTAGCCGCTCAGATCGCCGCCGGCGAGGTGATCGAACGCCCCGCTTCGGTGGTGCGTGAACTGGTCGAAAATGCGCTCGACGCTGGCGCGCGCCGCATTGCCGTGGAAGCGCGCGGCGGCGGGTTGCGTGAAATCCGGGTGCAGGACGATGGGTGCGGCATTCCTGCCGATGAAGTCGAACTTGCATTCGCGCGCCACGCCACCTCGAAATTGTCCACCGCCGACGATCTGTGGTCGATCTCAACCCTCGGCTTCCGCGGCGAGGCGCTCCCGTCCATCGCCGCCGTTGCACAGGTAATCTGCATCACCCGCGCTGCGGGGGCGGACGTCGGCGTTGAGCTGCGGATCGCAGGCGGCGAGGTGCAGGCAATCATGCCGCGCGGATGTTCGCCGGGCACGACGATCAGCGTGCGCAACCTGTTCTACAATACGCCGGTTCGGCGTGAGTTCCTCCGCTCCGACGCCACCGAGTCGGCTGCAATTACGGCGGTCGTCACCCAGTATGCGCTTGCCTACCCCGAAGTGCGCTTCAGCCTTGCGATCGACGGGCGCGCGACGCTGCATACCAGCGGCAATGGTGATCTGCGCGCCGCAGCCATCGAGGTGTACGGTCTCGATGTCGCGCGTCAACTGCTGCCGGTCGAAGCATCGACCGGTGAAGGCGTGGAATATGTGCAGGTCAGCGGGTTGGTTTCGCCCCCCGGATTGACCCGCAGTTCGCGCGCGGCGATCCATCTGTTCGTCAATCGCCGCGCTATCCAGCCGCGCGGGCAGATCGCCATGGTGCTCGAAGAAGCGTACCATACACTCCTGATGAAGGGTCGTCACCCGGTGGCGATCCTGAATATCTCTGTGCATCCGGCTGCTGTGGATGTGAATGTGCATCCCACCAAGAGCGAGGTCAAGTTCCGTGATACGACGCGGGTGATGAGTACGTTGGGGCGCGCGGTGCGCAGCGCGCTTCTGGAGAGCGGCGTGCGCCCCTGGGACGATCCCGGTGTGCCAGCGACGCTCGAGACTGCACAGCGCCGGTTTGAACTGCGCCGCCTGGGAACATCCCACGAGAGCGGGTGGGAGGCGTTCCCCCACATGACTGCTGGCGATTCACCTGCAGCGCCGACTCAGGTCAACGCCTGGACAGACGATGGTCACAGCGCCTGGCAACGTGAGCCGGTGACGTCCCCTGACCCATTGCCGCCAACCCGCGCGTCCAGGCTTCCTCCGCTGCGCATCATCGGGCAGATTGCGCAATCCTACATCGTCGCCGAGTCAGCCGACGGCATGTATCTGATCGACCAGCATGCCGCTCACGAACGCATCACCTATGAGCGCCTGATGGCGCAGCGCGGCGCTGGCGCCGTCGAACGTCAGGAACTGCTTATGCCGCAGGTGGTCGATCTGCCGCCAACCGCGCACGACCTGCTTCTCGCTGCCGCCAACCGGCTGGCGGAATGGGGATTTGTTGTGGAACCGTTTGGGCGCAGCCTGCGCGTGCGCGCCATTCCGGCGGTGCTCTATCCGGGCGATCTGACGACTGCGCTGCTCGAAATCGCCGATCATTTGAGCGGGCGGGGCGGCGCAACGCCTCACGACTGGCGCGAAGCGATGCTGATCACCCTCTCGTGCCACACGTCGGTGCGCGCAGGGCAGACCCTCTCGTTCGACGAGATGCGCGGGTTGGTGATGCAACTCGAGCAGTGCGAGTCGCCACGCACATGCCCTCATGGTCGCCCGACCATGATTCTGCTGACGACGACCCAGATTGAGCGTCAGTTCGGGCGGATCAGGTAGCAGTCACATCCCCCCACAGGTACGCGGCGATCTGCGGCGACAGGGTGATCTGCCGGTCGTCGCGCTGAAGGGTGACGCCATAGACTGGTGAGCAATCGATAATGGCGAAACGCTCACCCGGCACCAGATGACTGTTCTGCAGATAGCGGATCAGAACGGTATCTTCTTCTGCTTCCTCAGAGATGCGCCGCAGCGTGAATACTCCCCCGGACGCGACCTGATCGAGGCGCACCGAACCTGGATACGCAACGCAGCGCCCCGGAATGGGATTGCCGTGGGGGCAGGTGGCGGCGTCGCCGACGAGTTCCTCGATGCGCTCCTCCAGGCGCGGCGAGAGTGCGTGCTCCAGGCGCACCGCCTCCTCGTGAATTTCGTGCCACTGCAACCCCATCACATCCACCAGGAAGCGCTCCAGGATGCGATGCCGCCGCACCATCGCTTCCGCCAGACGAAACCCTTCATCGGTCAGCGAAATCTCACCGCGCCCATCGCGCATAATGTAGCCGCGATCCTCCATCCGGCTCACCATATCGGCGACCGTCGGCGGAGTGACATGCATCCATTCCGCCAGACGCGCGCTGATCACCGGCTCGCCACGCGCCGCCAGATAGTAGATGACCTCCAGATACTCGCGCATCTTTTCGGTCGGTCCGGCGTCGCCCGGCTTACGTCGCGCTCTGGCATGTCGCGTTGTATCAGCCATACGCTTGTCCTCGCCTGATAATGCTTTGATTATAGCAGAAACACGCCATCGGCGGCGCGCTGGATGCGCCGAACCTCGATAATCGCTTCCCGGTTGATCGGACCATAGATGTGCGGGAAGAGGGGCGCCAGGTCTGCACCGGCTGGCGCCTCCCAGCGCACGGGCGCTGTGAGCGCATCCACGTCGATGACCAGTAGCACGAAATCGCCGGGAGTATCGCGGTACAGCGTATTGGCGACGCGCGCCATCAACGCTTCGCCCGCTGTGCAATGCACAAACCCGTCGGCGGCGAATTCAGCCGGAACATATGGTTCATGGTCGGGCCAGGTTGTCCAGCGCTCAGCTGGCGCCAGGTGGAAGATGATCGTTCTGCTCATGGCGCCTCCAACCCATCGAGTGCGGTATGCACCGGCGCCAGCGCAGGCGCAAGGCGGAGAAACGCTCCGCGGTAGATGCGTTCGTACTGCGTGTGCGCCGCATCATCAGGCGCAATCGTGCGCTCGTTCAACTGCAACGCGCCAACCGCCTCATCCTCGTTGCGATAGACGCCTGCGGCGATCCCGCCGAGCAGCGCAGCCCCCAGCGCGACGCTTTCGTCCATATCCAGCACCTGTAAAGGACGCCCCAGCACATCCGCCTTGATGCCGAGCCAGACCGGCAGGCGCGTCCCGCCGCCGATCACCCGAATTGTCGCAGCGCGCACCCCCAGCATGCCTTCGATATGCTCCAGCATATGACGCCACTCGAACGCCAGACCTTCGTAGACCGCACGCGCCAGCGCCGACCGCCCGCTGCTGGCAGTCAAACCCACAAACGCACCACGTTCACCGGCAGTCAGATGGGGCAGAAAGAGCACTCCCATACTGCCTGGAGGCGCCGAATCCGCCAGCGTTTCCACTTCGGCAGACGCCTCATGGAGCGACGCACCTGGCGCGATCAACCCGCGCAGCCACTCAACTGCCGCACCGCTGCTGAACAGGCCATCCATCGCGTAGTAGCGGTCACGCGCCACGTGCACTCCAAAGGTTACGTGCGTCCAGGAAGAGACATTGGCGACAAACAGGCGCTCATCGAGCGGGATGTCGTCGAGCGGCAGAAACGCTGCTTCCGCCGTTCCCATCGAGTCAAGGCAATCACCCTGGCGGCGCACATTGGCTGCCAGTGCGCCGCACACATGGTCGTGACCGCCGGCGCCGACAATGGTTCCCGGTGACAGACCGGTCGCCGCTGCCGCCGATGGTGAGACCTCGCCAATGCGCGTGCCGCTTGCAACCAGTTCCGGCAGCAGATCACCCCGCAACCCGGCGCAATCGATCAGCGCACTCGACCAGCGGCGCGCGCGGAGATCGAAGAGCATACTGCGCGACGCCAGCGAATAATCGGTTGCACGCGCGCCGCACAGGCGAAAGGCAATATAATCGGCAATATGCAGCCAGGTTGTCGCGGCGGCATATCCTTCCGCCGCATGATCACGCAACCACTGCAACTTGAACACGCCGTAAATTGGCACAGGGATCATACCGGTCAGGCGAAACGTCTCGAGCGGATCGTCCTGAGCATTCCAGCGCTGCACGTAGGGCGCAGTACGACGGTCGTACCAGGCGATCACCGGCGCGACCGGCTCACCGCGCGCATCGACCAGCACACCCGCCTCGCCGACGCTTGCCACTGCCAGACCACGCACCCGTTGCGGATCGTCGAGCGGCGCCAGGGCGCAGCGGATGACATCGACCACTGCCTGCCAGAGCATGTCGGGATCATGTTCAGCCCACCCCGGATGCGGTCGCTCGACCGGCGTGGCTGTGCTGGCGGCAGACACACAGGCGCCGTGGAGATCAAACACCAGCGCTTTGATGTTGGTCGTCCCAACATCGATACCGAGCAACAGATCGTCAGCCATACGGTTCAATCATACAGACCGGTGAGTAAATCATAACACAACCAGACGATGACGAAAATAGCGATGCCGGATGGCATCATCCGGCATTACTCGCAAAAAGGCGCAGAAAACCAGGCACGGGCGGACATCTACCAGAGCAAGCCGCCGTCCACCTGAATGACCGAACCGGTTATAAAACTCGATTCATCCGACGCGAGGAAGACATACACTGCAGCGACCTCTTCCGGCTTACCGAGTCGGCGCAACGGCGTGCGTTCGCAGACCGTCTGGATCACCTTCTCCGGGATGGTCGTAATCATCTCAGTAGCGATGAATCCCGGCGTGACCGCATTGACCCGCACGCCCGACGGACCGAGTTCCCGCGCCCAGGTCTTGGTCATTGCAATGACGCCGCCTTTGGTTGCGGCATAGTTCGACTGACCGAAGTTGCCGTACAGCCCGACGATAGAACTGACGTTAATGATCGAGCCGCTCCCCTGAGCGCTCATGTGCGGCGCAACGGCGCGCGCGCACAACCAGACGCCCTTGAGATTGACATTGATCACTGCGTCCCATTGCTGCTCGGTCATTTTGACCAGGCGAGCGTCGCGCGTAATACCGGCATTGTTGAGCAGCACATCGATCCGACCACCCCACGCCAGCACCGTTTCGACCATCGACTCCACCGACGCTGCCTGAGAGACATCAGCCTGGACAGCAAGCGCTCGACCGTCCAGCCTGGTAATCTCTGCCACCGTCGCTTCAGCGCCGGCCATATTGATGTCAACAACGGCGACGTGCGCCCCTTCGCGAGCGAAGGCAATCGCGGTCGCTTTACCAATGCCGTGACCTGCGCCGGTCACAATTGCAACCTTACCCTTCAGGCGCATCGTCTTCATCTCCTCGTTGATGATAACGTCTTAGATCGAGCGATCGGCAAGCCAGGCATCGATCTGCGGCCACAAGCCGCGACGCGCCCCGCTGCCAGCCATAATGCCGATATGACCGCCTGGCATGATGATCTGATGTTTGTCGGTACTGCTGACACGATCCAGGATCGTTTCCGACTGACACGGCGGCACGATGTGATCCTGTCGCGCAATAATGTTGAGCAGCGATGCTTTGATGTCCCCCAGGTTGACCGGGCGACCGCGCATGATCCAGGTGCCGTTCATCAGGCGGTTCTCGCGGTAGAGATCGACGACCAGTTGCCGGTATGCCGCGCCGGCAAACGGGACGCCATCGCTCACCCAGGTATTCATCGCCTGCCACGACTCGACGATCTTTGGATCGTCGAGGTTATCAAGCAACCGCAGATAATTGCCGACCAGATTTTCGACCGGTTTGAGCAGTTTGCTGCCGACATCGATCATTTCGCCGGGGTAGTTGCCGGTCTGTTCGAGAATTGCGTCCAGGTTGAAGTAATCTTCCTTCAGCCACTTGGGGAAGGGACCTATCGCATCCTTGTTGGAGAAGTCGATCGGTGCAGTGAGGAGGATCAGGTTGCGCAAACCGTCGTCCGGGCGCATTGCCGCATAGATCGCCGCCAGGGTTGCGCCGATGCACCAGCCAAGCATGCTGAAGTCGCGCTGCCCGCTGTGCATTTGCAGGCGTCGCACGGCGCGCGGCAGGTATTCGAGCGCGTAATCGTCGAAGGTCAGGTGCGCGTCTTCCGGACCGGGCGCACCCCAATCGACGAGATACACGTTGTACCCCTGCTGCACCATGTACTCGACAAAACTATTGCCTGGGCGCAGGTCGAAGATGTACGGTTTGTTGATCAGAGCAAAGACCAGCAACAGCGGCACGCGCTTACGCTTCTCGGCTGGCGCCTGGGGATAGTAGTGATAGAGGGTCGTCTTATTCAGCGTCCAGATCGCTTCTTTTGGCGTCTGCGCCACTTTTGCCTTTTGCTTGCCCGTCGCGATCCTGACCCCCATCTCATACGCTTTCCCAAGCCGTTCAACCTCAGTGTACAGATTTTTTGCCACTGTTGCCGGATCTACAGGAAAGAGCGTCGTCTCAGGCGACGTCGTCATCGACATACTCCTTGTTGCTCAAACGCGGCACATGCCGCAGGTTTAAAACCCCTCGATAGCGTGATCTTCTTTGACCTCTTCAGGCGTCGGCGTTTCGGGTTCCGGCGGTTGAAGCGGTCGTGGCGCTTTCCGGCGCTTCTGCGCAGCCTCCGCCTGCTCCAGCGCCGCCTGCTGCAATCGTTCGATCAACTGGAGCATCTGATCAGCCTTATGGTCAAGCGCCGCCAGACGCTGCTCCATGCCGTTGAGTTCCACTCCTTCTTGCCGGTTCTGTTCGAGTTGCTCGGTGAGCATCTCGACGATCACCGGTGTTTGGGTGCGCAACGCATGCATCAACTGGTCGATCTTTATCTCGATATCGTCCAGACGCATTTCGATATTCGTCACCCGGCGCGCCAGCGTGGTGAGTTCGTCGCGTGATGGCAGGTTCAGCCGCGCCAGCGACGTCTTCATCGACGTGTTGATCAGGTTCTGAAGCGGCGCCGACGCAATCAGATAGGAATCGAGCGTCGCGCCGATCCAGCGTGCAAACGTCTCAGTATTGACCAGGTCGATCATCGCCTTGGCCCACGCGTCGAGCGTCGCATCGCGGGCCTTGCGCAGATTGCCAATCGGATCGTTCGGATCAAAGCCGTTTTTCTGGCCCATTCGCGTCTCCTTCGACAGGTGCGCCCGACAAGGGCGGATTGTATGCTGGGGTCCGGTTGCGGCTCAAGCGCAGGTTCTCAGAGGGGATAAAAAAGACGCGCTCTGCGCAACCATTTCTGTTTATGAGGGTAGTCGGGACAGTTACAGGTTGGATACAGCGCCACAGATGCGCTGTAGCGACCGATCGCGCCGGAAAGACAGGAAGATTCCCTCTTGACAACCCTGATCTTGCTAAGATATTATATCGCCGGTCACTGAGAAGTTGCTCCCTGGTAGGCGCGGCTTCACACAAACACAGGTTACTGCTCCGGCCCGTCGAAAGACGCTCAGGGGCGCACAGCAGGCTCGGCTTAAGGGCTTTGCCAAGGTAACTACGGTTCAACCGTTACGTTGTGTGAAAGCTTAAGATCAACCGGAGGGGGAGCGTTCGCAAGAGCGTTCGATCCCTCTGGCAATGCCAGGGGGATTTCTATTTGAGGCAGATATGGACGAAGGCGGTCATCGTAGTCGGCGGCGCAACGCCGCAACAGCACTCCAGACGCATCTCCTTCTCGTCAGTGTCGCGTAGTTCTGGCTACGTTCCTTCTTGACACCCTGGCGAGAAAGGTGCGCCAGGGTTGTTTGTTGAGCGCAAGCCCGATGTGCGCACCCCCGGCGCGCATCTCACATCCACGGCGTTGCGCTGCTGTCTTCCAGGTCTCTGACAACAATTTGTGATTGCACGCTACAACCGTCTGTCCCTTGCTGGCAGGCGGTCAGGGAGCGCTTGCTCTCCGTTGTGCGTGCATGTCGGTCGGCGCCGATCGTCAGATCGCGCGCATGGTTTGTTGCGCCCTGCAACAGCCGCACAGAAGGACACTTTTGGCTTGAAGGCGAAAGGAGGAACCCGCGATGCTGACGATCCGCTGGACGATGGACAAAGATGGGCGCCTGACCGCGACATTCGTGCGCCCGAAGAAGGTGCGCCCACTCTCGCAGACCACCGACATGCCACAAACACTGGTGATCCGCAATCGCCGGACTCAGACCGCCACGACGCTGCAGCGCGCAGCGACAGGCGAGCGAGCGCCGGAACCAGAGCCGATGTATCAGGTCGTCGGAGTCGAATAAGCGCACATTCGGAGGAACTGCTTATGCTGGCAACCACACACCTCTATCGCCAGGCGACGCTGCGCTGGTTGCTGATCGAAGCCATCCAGCGCGCCTGGCGTCGCCACCAGGTGATCGTGTCACTCTATCGGCGTCTGGCAGATCGAGCGCCCGATGAGCGGCACGAGATCCTGTTGTTCCGGATGGCGGAACAGGAACGCTTCCACCAGCAGCGCTATGAGCGGATGTTGACTCGACTGCATGCTCTGCCGTCCGAAGGTCTCGACTCTTTTGACCGCGTCTGGCTGTGGCTCCTGCCACGCTGCGGTTCGGACGTTGCACTGCGCTGGGCTGAGTGGATCGAGCAGCGCGATACGCGAGCGATTCTGGATGCGGCGCTGCTCCTGCGCGCCTTTCGGTGACCATACCGGCTGTGAGAAGCCTCCTGACAACGACGACGTTGCGTTCGATGTTGGAATCTCGTTACCAAAGCCTTGACCATCTCAGGAGGACACGTATGCGCGTGACGTTTCCCGACGCGGGCGTGCTGCGACCACGCTTCAGACTGACGCCCTGGGACCTTGTGGTCGTCCCGCTGGTGATCGTGGCGATCCTGTTGCTGACGGTTGCGTTTCAGGGCGCATCGCAGCCATTCGATGAGACGACGCCTGATCTAACTGTTTCTCTAAATCCCGCCAACCTGCCCTATTACGGGTTGCGGACGGTGTTCCGCATGTTCCTTGCCGTGCTGTTGAGCCTGCTGTTTACGTTTACCGTGGCGACCCTGGCAGCCAGGTCACGGCGAGCCGAGATTGTTATCATTCCTGTGCTGGACTTCCTCCAGTCACTGCCGATCCTGGGGTTTCTGACGGTGACAACGGCGATTTTTCTCGGTATGTTCCGCGGCAGCCTGCTCGGTCTGGAGGCAGCCAGTATCTTTGCAATCTTTACCTCGCAGGTCTGGAATATGGCCTTTAGCTTCTATCACTCGTTGATCACCACGCCCAGGGAGCTGCGAGAGGCTGCTGCCGTGTTGCGGCTCTCGCCGTGGAAAAAGTTCTGGAAGCTGGAAGTACCGTTTGCTATACCCAGTCTGGTATGGAACACAATGATGTCAGTATCGGGCGGGTGGTTCTTTGTGGTCGCCTCTGAGGTCATCTCGGTGGTCGGGCGCGACAATGATCAGTATCTGCCCGGCGTCGGCTCATATATCGCGCTGGCGATTGAGCAGGCGGATGTTGCGGCGATGGTCTACGCTGGTCTGACATTACTGATAATCATTCTGATCTACGACCAGTTGATTTTCCGCCCTATCGTCGCCTGGTCTGAAAAATTCAAGTTCGAGCAGTCTGAGGCGCAGGAAGTTGCACAATCGTGGATGCTGCGTTTGTTGCAGCGGTCGGGGATCGCCAGCAGCCTGGGTGCGCTTGGCGCTGCGATCCGCCAGATGCTTCCGGTTCGTTCAGCAGGTGACCATCCTGGTCCGCGCGTCGAACCGCAACCATCGCTGCGACCGATTGATCGTGCGATTGACCGGATCTGGTATGCGCTCGTGATCGCAGCAGCGCTGTGGGCAGTATGGTTCCTGGCGACGTATATGTTCGGTCCGGGGCTGGGTTTCGATAATGGTCAAGTTCTTGCGGCAAATCCAAATGTCAATACCGATCTCAACCCGGAGATTGCCCGCCGTTTTGCTGCCGTCGGAGTCACGGTCAACCCCGATCACACGGTCTGGCTGTCGGATGTGTGCGCAGCGACTGCAGGCGGGACGAGAGTCAGTGCAGAGATGGCAGAAGTGCTGCGTGATGAGCGCGTCGGCGCGCCGGGTGATCTGGCCGCCGCCTGCGCCACGCCCATGGTTCCTGCGGGCAAGGTGGCGTGGTCGGAGGTGCTGGAGTGCCTGTGGCTCGGCTTGCTCACGACCATGCGCGTGATCATCTGGATCGGCATCTCGACGCTGGTCTGGACTCCGATTGGAGTCTGGATTGGGTTGCGCCCGCGGGTCGCGCAGTTTGTGCAGCCGCTGGCGCAGTTTGCCGCCGCCTTCCCGGCCAACCTGCTCTTTCCGATTGCGGTGGTCCTCATCTCTACCTATGCGCTGCCGCAGAACCTGTTTCAGGCGCCGCTGATGATTCTGGGAGCGCAGTGGTACATCCTGTTCAACGTGATCGCCGGTACGAGCAGCATTCCAAATGATCTGAAAGAGGCAGCCCGGGTGCTTGGTCTGCGAGGGTGGGCATGGTGGCGCAAACTGATCATTCCGGCAATCTTTCCAGCGTTCGTCACCGGCGGGATTACGGCTTCGGGCGGTTCCTGGAATGCGTCCATCGTCTCTGAGGTCGTGTCGTGGGGCGCAACGACCCTCACCCTGACCGGTCTGGGCGCCTATATCGCTTACTGGAGCACCGGCGAGTTCAACCCGCACGTCGGTTTGGGCATGCTGGTGATGGGCATGCTCGTGCTGGCGTTCAACCGTCTGTTCTGGCGCCGACTCTACGCGCTGGCTGAGACGCGCTTCCGTCTGGATTAGTCGAAAGGAGAACCACAATGGCGACGACCCTGATACCGAAGACGACAGCTGGCGTCGGGAAAACGATCCTGAGCGTCCGCAATCTGCATAAACTCTTCAAAACGCCCGAAGGCAACGATCTGCTGGTGCTCGACAACATCAATCTGGACCTGGCGGAAGGTGAAATTGTCGCTCTGCTGGGACGTTCCGGATCCGGCAAATCAACGCTGCTCCGCTGTCTCATCGGGCTGATTTCGCCGTCGAGCGGGGAGGTGCGCTACCGCAATCGACCGGTGACCGGTCCGATGCCGGGGATGGCGATGGTGTTCCAGTCCTTTGCGCTCTTCCCGTGGCTGACGGTGCTGGAGAACGTTGAATTGGGACTGGAAACGATGGGAGTGCCAGAGGGGGAGCGCCGTCGGCGGGCGCTGGCCGCAATCGACCTGATCGGTCTCGATGGGTTTGAAAGCGCCTACCCGAAAGAACTGTCGGGCGGCATGCGCCAGCGGGTCGGCTTCGCCCGCGCGCTGGTGACGAACCCCGACGTCCTGCTTATGGACGAGCCGTTTTCAGCGCTCGACGTGCTGACGGCAGAAAATCTGCGCACCGAGCTGCTTGATCTCTGGGAAGCGCGGCGCATTCCGACGCAGGCAATTCTGATGGTGACGCATAACATCGAAGAAGCGGTTCTGATGGCTGACCGGGTGCTCATTCTCAGTTCCAACCCCGGACGGATCATCAGCAACGAACCGATCGATCTGCCTCGACCGCGTGATCGCAACGATCCCGCATTTCTCGCCAGGGTCGAGACGATCTATCGGGCAATGACGACGCCAGCGGCGGCATTTGTCGGCGCTGTCGGCGTTGAGAGCGATCGTACCAGCCTGGGGATGCGTCTGCCGGAAGCGGAAGTAGCGCAGATCATCGGGCTGATCGAGCAGGTGGAAGCAGGATCGGAACAGGGGCGCGGCGATCTTCCGGAACTGGCTGCTGGCATGCAACTCGATGCAGACGACCTGTTTCCGCTGATCGATGCAGCCGAGTTGCTGGGTTTCGCGCAGACCCGCGAGGGGGATATCAACCTGTTGCCCGAAGGGGTGAAACTGGCCCGGAGCGACATTCAGGAACGCAAAGTGATCTTTGCCGAACATTTGATGAATCGCGTTCCGCTGGTGGCGCACATCCGGCGCGTCCTCTCCACGCGCCCCGATCACCGTGCGCCGCGTGAGCGATTTCTCACGGAGCTGGAAGATTTTATGGGCGCCGAAGAGGCTGCCAGTACGCTCGATACAGCGATTGAATGGGGGCGCTATGCCGAACTGTTCGAGTATGATGCGCGTGAGGGGCGTCTGCGCCTGCCAGAGAACGGCGGTTGACGCTCACATTGGCGTCTCACCCTCTCACGCTCCGCTCCGGGGATAGAACGGCGGATGGAGCAGGCGAAGGGTGCGCCTTCGCCTGCTCTCCATCGGCAGCACGGATCACGCATGCGCTCTGTCCGCCCTCAAACTGCATAGCGAGAGCGGCATTGTGGCGACTTTGCGCTAAGATAGTTGTGCAGCGATCTCACCATGCAGAGAGGAGAAAGGCGCCAGATGAACATTGGTCTGGATGTGATGCGACTGATAGGTCCTGTCGACCCTGTGACGATGGGACGGTTGTTACTGACGATGGTGTTGTGCGGATTGATCGGGATCGAACGTTCCGGGCACGAGCGCGCGAGTGGCTTTCGTCCCCATATTCTGGTCGGATTAGGAGCATGCCTGGTAACCATGGCAGGCGCTTACGGCTTTGCCGAGTTGACAGGAGAGCGTGATGCGTTGCGTGTGGCAAGTTATGTGGTGTCGGGGATAGGGTTCATGGGCGCTGGCGCAATCCTGCGTCATGGCACAACGGTGCGCGGTTTGACGACGGCAGCGACCCTGTGGGGGTGCGCCGGAATAGGAGTCACGGTGGCGACCGGTCTGGGATGGCTGGCCATCTTTGGCACCCTGTTGTTTCTCTTTACATTGACGATCCTTGAGTGGGTCGAGGCGCGCCTGAATTTTGGCGGACCGGTAAGTCGCCTGCGCATCCATCTATACGACGACAACCGCGCTGTCGGCAAGGCGCTCGATGCGCTCGCACGTCTCGGCGCGCCGGTCAAACGCGCCACCGTCCTGCCCGGCGCCGGAACCTCGGCGCTGCTCGATGTCGAACTCACACGGGCGCTCACTGCAGATCAGGCGCCGCTCCTGGCAAAGCAGTTGCTGACGCTCAAAAAGTACGTCGCGCAGGTCGATACAACCGTCGCGCCGCTGGATGAACCCGCAGATGACGAGGAGCTGGCGGAAGCGCAGGATGAGGAGGTTGTGCCACTCAACCTGAGCGACGACGATCTTCTGCGTGATCTCAACGATCAGGACGAGAAGGAGAAAACTCCGGCGCCACGCGCTTGAAGCCTTACTCCAGGCGAACGCAACGCACCTGCGGCGTTTGCCCGGCAGGGAATCTCTGGTATAATGGCAGCGGTGCGCCCCCGTCGTCTAGAGGCCAAGGACGCCACCCTTTCAAGGTGGAGATCACGGGTTCGAATCCCGTCGGGGGCGCCAGTCTCCAGTCAGGAGAGGCGGTGCGCGGCAACAGGTGTGCCTGAACATGCGCCTTTTATGCCTCACACCTTATTCCCTCGCGCCGCATCCCCTCCCCCTGTACGGGCACAGCGCCACTGCGCCCCTACGTCGCCCCTCGTGCCTCTCGCCTCACACTCAATCATCAGCGCCGTTGAACGCTTCCTCGTGACGCTCAACGCTGCGCTCGATAGGGACGCTGACCGTCATGCGGCGTGCGCGGCTGACGCTTGCGCGCTCGACAACTGCCGCAACAACGATGCTGATGTCGTCGGTCGGTTCGTTCCGGTCGAGTTCCAGCGCGCGACTGAGCAACGCTTCGGCGAGCGCCGTAGCAGGCTGATCCACTTCCGTGCGCCACCCCGCCAGGTAGTTGCCGAGTTCCATATCAACACCATAGCGCTCACCAACCTTCAGCAACCCGTCGGTGAACATAATGATCTGCACCCCGGAACGCAGCGGTATTTCGCTGATCACCGGCTTCGTCAGCGGATGCAACCCTATCGGGGTCGATGGCTCATTGTGCATCTGCACCTCGCCCGAAGCATCCAGAACGAAGAAGGGCGCCGGATTGTTGCGCGAGACGCGCAGACTGCCGCTGGCAAAATCGATCGAGAGAATATTGAGCGTCGCAGACGCCTGCCCCATGCGGTAGGTGTACAGATAGTCGTGGACAGCGCGCGCCACGACCCCGTCCCGCGCTCCATCTTTGAGTTGGGTAATGGCGCGGGTGGCGATCAGGTTGCTCAACGTCTTGGCGCCACGCCCGCTCCCTTGACCATCCACGAGAACGACCGAAAGACCACCTCCGGGGCGCTCGATCACTTCGAGCGTGTCGCCGCTCTCGGAGGCGCCGTGACGCGGCACTTTGGCAACAGCAATATCTATGTGGATCATAGTTGCACTCAAATGTATACATTGCGAGTCGAAACGTTCTTCCTTACATTGTAGAACGCTGGCTATGTCGCCGCAAGCGGTGAGAGCGGCACACGGAACATTGCACGGTGCATAAGAAAGAGAGAGCCGTTGCAGTGCAACGGCTCCACAACACACGAAGGATGACAGGTTGCCGGTGACAGATGTCGATCCCTAACCCTCAACCGTCTTCAACAGTTCGACGGTCGGCGCGGCAGCCTCTTCGAGTTCCTTCTTGACGTCCATCCAGACCTTCGCCGGGTCTTCGCCCGCAACCGTAATGCGCTCCAACCCCTTGCCAATGATCTGATCGCCGCCGCGTACATAGACGCGCGCCGAGTCCTGCGGACGGGTCTTCGGCAACTGCTCGACCGCCGTGCGGAAGTTGGGGCGCTCGGTAAAGTATTTCTGCATACTCTCCGACTGCACGGCTGCCTTGCGCACCGGCATATACCCCGTGCGCTGCGCCCAGTTAATTGTCCACTCCTCGCCAGTGGCAAAGGCAATCCACTTCATCGCCGCCTGCTGCTTCTCGGCAGGCAGACCGGCCAGGATTGCCATACCCGCGCCGCCAGTGCAGCACCCGAAGCCAGCCGGTCCTTCCGGCAGAAAGCCGGTGCCGACCGGGAACTGCGCATTCTTCTCGACGCCTGACAGCGCAGCAGTGCTCAACATCGCGCTGGCTGACTGACCGGTGACGAAGTCCTGGGTCACGTCCTTCGGCGTGGTTGCCCACTTGTAGGTCTGGGTCGTGTCACGGTAGAAGTTGCCAGCTTTGATGCCGCCCTCTTCGTGGATGCGGATGGTGAAGTCGGGGTCGCTGTAGCGCCCGCCAAACTGCCAGATGACACCCTGGAAGAGCCAGGCGATGTAGCTGGCGGCGCCGGGGTGGGCAAATGCGGCGCGTCCCTCTTTGTTGAGTTTCGGCGCCCACTCCATGAACTCGTCCCAGGTCTTCGGCGCACGATCCTCAAGCCCTGCCTCCGCCCAGGCATCCTTGTTGTAGTAGAACAGCGGCGTCGAGCGTGCGAACGGGATCCAGTAGACGGTATTCTTGCGGATGCCTTCGTTGAGCAGCACATCCACGTAGGCTTCGCGCTTGACGCCTTCGGCTGCCATCAGATCGTCGAGCGGCTGCAACTGACCGTTGATATAGAACGAGAACCACCAGACATCCGAGAGCAGGCTGACGTCCGGCGTCTGGCGCGCCTGAACCGCAGCGGTCAACTTCTGCGCCGTCTCTTCGTAGTTGCCCTGGAACTGGTAGTTGACTTTGACATCCTGCTGCATGCTGTTGAAGGCTTCGACAGTCGCCTGCTCCGCCTCACCGAGTACGCCGCTGAATGACCCCCAGTAGGTGATTTCGACCGTTGAACCCATTGCGCCCTGGGGCATCGCAGTGGGTGGCGCCGCTGTGGGTTGCGCTGGCGCCGCTGTGGGTTGCGCTGGCGCCGCTGTGGGTTCGGTCGTCGTGCCGCCGCCGCAGGCTGCCAGCGTCAGCGCACCGGCGCCAGCCGCCACACCGCGCAGGAATTGTCGTCGGTTGATCGTTGCCATGGACTCCTCTCTCCTCTCGTCAGCATCTGTGTTCGGGATTGACGCCTGATACGACCGGTGCAATCGACGCACGGCTGCACCGGTCATCTCAACCCTCAATCCCTCCACCTGCAATGTGCCATCGCCCGTGGGAGAGGTTGCGATGCAACGGCGCAACTTTTCCCACCTGCAACCTTCCACCGTTGCCCATGCAACGTGCAATGTGCAACCTTTTCACCGCTACCCCTTCACGGCTCCGGCTGCAATACCTTCGACGATGTAGCGCTGCGCCCAGACGAACAACAGCACAACCGGCAGCACTACGAACATCGTACCTGCCATCACCACACCCCAGCGCGCCAGTCCTTCCTGATCGAGCAGGCGCGCCACGCCGATCGGCAGGGTGCGCATGTCTTCCGTGCTGGTGATGATCAGGGGCCAGAGAAATTCGTTCCACTCGTTGACGACTGCGAACAAACCGGTTGTGACCAGCGCCGGCATCGCCAGTGGTATCGCAATCGCCCACAATCGCAGCATATGACTGGCGCCGTCGATCTCGGCAGCTTCAAACACCTCGCGCGGCAATGTCATAAAATACTGGCGCATCAGGAAGGTGCCGAACGCCGTCGCCGCACCAGGCAGGATCAACCCCCAGTATGTATTGACCAGCCCAAGATCGCCCATTGTCAGGAAGTTTGGCACAATCGTGATCTGCGCTGGCACCATGAGCGCCGCGAGCACGATCAGGAAGACGATATTCTTGCCAGGGAAGCGCAGGAACACCAGCGCATACGCCGTCAGCACCGCCAGGGTCATCTTGGAGAGTGTTGTCACCAGTGTCACGATGATGCTGTTGAGGTAGTAGCGGGCAAACGGCGCCGCTTGCCAGGCGGCGGGGTAGTTGTCCAGCGTGGGGTTGAGCGGGATCCAGGTTGGCGGGACGGTGTAGATCTCGCGACTGGTCTTGAAGGATGCGATCAGCATCCAGTAGATCGGCAAGCCAATCACGATCACCGACAGCACGATTGCTGCATATCCCAGGATGCGCCAGAGCCAACGCTGCTGCAAAGCAAATGCGCGCTGATGACGCTCTCGTTGCCTCGTTGCTGTCTGTTGTCGCAATTCTGCTTGCTGTTCCATAGATATGGTTAGGAGGATGCCCCTCGCCTCTTACCCCTCGTCCCTCACCTCACGCCTCACGCCTCACGCCTCTCGCCCCTCCCTCTTGCCCCTCGCCTCACACCTCTCGCACCGCGCACCACGTTCTTACGTTCAACCTTCAACCTTCAACCTTCCCGCCTTCAACCTTCAACCTTCAACCTTCAACCTTCAACCCTCAATCTTCAACCTTCCCGCCTTCAACTGTAATGCACCCGCCGCTCGATGAACCGCAGTTGCAGAATGGTCAGGATCAGCATCAGCACAAACATTACCATCGCCACGACGCCCGCCGGACCAGCCTGCGACTGGATAAAGCCACGTTCATACAGGTGATAGACCAGCATATTTGTGGCATTCACCGGACCGCCGTCGGTCATCACCCGGATAATGTCGAATGCCTGGAAGCACGCCAGAACACTGGTGACCAGCAGAAAGAACATGATCGGCGAGAGACCAGGGAGGGTCACATGCCAGAACTGCGCCCACGCGCCAGCGCCATCGATCCGGGCGGCTTCATACAGGGTGCGATCTATCGTCTGCAGACCGGCAAGGTAGATCACAACAGCATACCCCAGGTTCTTCCAGACATAGACGATAATAAGCGCACTCATCGCCCAGTTGGGGTCAGAGAGCCACTGCGGCGATCGGACGCCAGCAAGCCATTCCACCAATCCGGACTCGGAAAAGCGCGCTGGCAGCAACTGCGCCAGTGAACCAAACCAGTTGATGATCTGCGCCAGAGGTCCGAACCGTGGATCGAACATGTAGATCCAGATAATTGCGATCGCTGCGCCCGACAGCACCGTCGGTGTGAAGAGCACTGCACGCGCGCCGTTGCGCCAGCGCAACGGTTGGTTCAGCAGCAATGCCAGACCCAGACCCAGCGCCATCGTGACTGCGACCGATACGATAGTAAAGACTGCCGTGTTGATCAGAACAATCCGAAAAATATCGCTCGTCAGGACGGTCTCATAGTTGCGCAGGCCGACAAAGCGCCGGACCGGACTGAGAAAGTTCCAGCTGATTACGCTCAGATAGGCGTTATAGATCATGGGCCAGAAGGTAAATGCCGCCAGGAGCAGCATGTTTGGGGTGATCAGCAGCAGGAACAATAACCTTTCGCGCCATTCACGCATGCCAGTGGGACGGCGCAAAAGCGGCAATGTTGTTTTCATGAACAGCTCAGGCAACCACGACAACGGTGCGACTGGCATCCATGTCTCGTCGGCTGTGAGGATGCACAGATGCGCCATCATGCGCGGGTATGATTCGTGTCAGCACAGCATTTCTATTGGTACCGCACCTGTATTAACCCATAGCGAATGGTTCATTAAGTTCGACTTAATAGACCATTAAGAAAACAAGTTTGCACATAAAGGCGAAAGGGGAGGAGCATATGATTCGCTGGAAGGCTGACGATGAACTGAACGTTCTGCTACAACGGTACTATGGCGGCGAAGGGGGATTATGGTCTCGCATCCGCGAGCAGGTCACCGACGAGTTGCGGCGGCGCGGCATCGAAGGCGCCCGACACATCCGCTTCCGTCGCCGTGACGATGGCTATGAAGTCATCATCGAAGACGCAAGCGGGTACGAAGTCGAGTAACCCTTGCTGATGCCCGAAACCTGTGCTATAGTCAGAACTGTCTCCGCAGAGTCAGTGATCAGTGCAGAGGCAGTCACCGACTGCTGGCGTACTGTTCCTTCCGCCGCTACAGAAAGGAGTCGCTATGACCACCGCGCCAACGCGCAGCATTAATCTCCGCACGAACATTCCAGGTCCGCGCTCGCGCGAACTGCTGGCGCGACGCGAAGCGGCTGTGCCGAATGGTCTTTACAAGGCGCATCAGATCGCCATCGAAAGTGCATCGGGTGCGCTGGTGACCGATGTTGACGGCAATACATTCATCGATTTCGTCGGCGGAATTGGGGTGCTGAACGCAGGACACTGCCCGCCGTCGGTGGTGGCTGCCATTCAGGATCAGGCAGCAAAACTGATCCATTTCTCAGCGCTCGTTGGGACGTATGAGCCGTATGTCGCGCTGTGTGAACATCTCAATGCAGTCGTGCCGATCAGCGATCCCTGCAAGACCATTCTGTCCAACAGCGGCGCAGAAGGGGTCGAAAATGCGATCAAGATCGCCCGCGCCGCAACCGGACGCCAGGCGATCATTGCGTTCGAGGGGGCGTATCATGGGCGCACGTTGCTGACGCTCACGCTCACCAGCAAGTATTCGTTCAAAAAGACGTTCGGACCGTTCGCGCCCGAAGTGTACCGCGCACCCTTCCCCGCCGCCTATCGAATGGGGCTGAGCGAAGAAGAGGCGGTCACACGGTGCTGGGACGCCTTCGAGCGCATGCTGGTGGCGCATGTCGGTTCGGAGGCGATCGCCGCCGTCATCATCGAACCGGTGCAGGGCGAAGGAGGGTTTATCCCGACGCCGCGTGAGTTTATGCGACGTCTGCGCGACTTCTGCAACCGCAATGGGAGCGTGCTGATCGCCGACGAGGTGCAGTGCGGCTTTGGGCGCACCGGTACACTGTTTGCGATGGAGCAGATGGGGGTCGAGCCAGACATTCTGGTCAGCGCCAAGTCGATTGCGGCCGGTATGCCACTGGCAGCTACAACCGGACGCGCTGCAATTATGGATAAGGCGCATATCGGCGGTATTGGCGGCACCTATGGCGGCAACCCGCTGGCGTGCGTTGCTGCGCTCGAAGTGCTGAAGATGTTCAATGATGGTGAACTGCTGCGCCAGGCGCATCGGATCGGCGCAATTGTGCGTGAACGGGGGGCGATCTGGCAGCGCGAGATACCTCTGGTCGGCGATGTGCGCGGCATGGGGGCGATGATGGCGATCGAACTGGTGAAAGACCGCACGACACGCGAACCGGCTGCCGACGAGGTGCTGGAGGTGGTACGGTACTGCGCCGAACATGGCGTGCTCACCATGCGCGCCGGTCTGTACGCCAATTGCATTCGCCTGCTGATGCCGCTGGTCATCACCGACGATCAATTGCACGAAGGGCTGGATGTGCTGGACGAAGCGCTGCGTTTTGTGGCGCTGCGCTGAGGTGCAGCGGAAGGAGGAAGGGCATGACAGACGCAGTGATTGCGTCCCCGATTATTGAGTACCCGGAAAGCGACGGCAAACCCGTGGGTGAGACCGATGTCCATCGCCGTGAAATCCTGCACACCATCGAGACGCTGGAGCGCCATTTTCGTGACGCGCCGGATATCTATGTCAGCGGCAACCTGATGTTCTACTACGAAGAAGGCAACCCGTCGGCCGTCGTCTCGCCGGACGTGTTCGTGGTCAAGGGAGTGCGCAAAGGGCTGCGGCGCACCTACAAATTGTGGGACGAAGGCGTCGCCCCCTGCGTCGTGATCGAGATGACCTCGCGCTCGACCCGCCTGGAGGATAAGGGCAACAAACGCGCGCTGTATGCGCTGCTCGGCGTGCGCGAGTACTTTCTGTTCGACCCGCTGGGGGAATACCTGAAGCCGCCGTTGCAGGGGTTCACCCTGGTTGACGGCGAGTATGCACCGCTGCCGTTCGAGAGCGACGGCGGGATTATCAGCCGTGAGTTAGGGCTGAAACTGTACCGTGATGAGACCGTGCTGCGCCTGTTCGACCTGGCGAGCGGACGGGAAGTCGTGCGCACCGAAGACCTGAGCGATGTGCTGCAGCAGACCCTCGCCAGAGCGCAACAGGCGGAAGAACAGGCGCGTCTCGCCGCAGAACAGGCGCGTCTCGTCGCAGAACAGGCGCAGCGGGAAGCCGATGCCCGCCGCCGTGCTGAAGAACAGGCGCGTCTCGCCGCAGACCAGGCGCAGCGGGAAGCCGACGCCCGCCGCCGTGCTGAAGAACAGGCGCAGCGGGAAGCCGACGCCCGACGCCGCGCCGAAGCGGAGATTGAACGGTTGCGCGCCGAATTGCAACGACTGCGTGGTGATGTATGAGTGAGATTGTGATCGTCAACACGCGCCCGGAGCATATCGATCAACTGGTGCAACATCAGCGCATCTGCTTCCCAACGCTTGCCGATCACGAGCTCATGCGGCGCGAGCATTTCGAGTCGCAGTTGCGCATCTTTCCCGAAGGTCAGCACGTCGCGCTGGACGGAGAGCGAGTCGTCGGGCAGAGCAGCACCTTCCGCATCAGTGGCGCTGTGGCATTCGCCCCCCACACCTACCACTGGATTGTCGCCGGAAATTTCTTCACCAACCACGATCCGCAGGGCGAATGGCTCTATGGCGCCGATATGAGCGTGCATCCCGACTACCGGGGGCGCGGCATTTCCCGTCTGCTCTACAATGCCCGCAAAGACCTGGTGCGCCGTCTGGGGCTGCGCGGCATGGTCGGCGGCGGGATGATTCCCGGCTATGTGCGCTACCGCGACCGGATGAGTCCGCTGGAGTATGCGCAGGCGGTCGCTGCTGGCGTCCTGACCGATCCCACCCTGACGCCGCAACTGCGCGCAGGCTTTGAGTTGCGCGGGATTCTGCCCAACTACATCGAGGCGGGTGAACTTGGCAACGACTCAACGCTGATTGTATGGGAATATCGGGAGTAGACAGAGGAATTCTTCCCTGGCGCCCTGCTTCCAGATGCGGTACATTCGTCATGGGACCAACGAAGACGACAACGTGATTGGGGTTGGAAAATGAAACGAGTATTTCCATTGCTTGCCAGACCGCTTGCCATTGCCCGCAGAGTGACGGGCATTCTTTTATTGATCGCTGGCATTCTTGGTTTACTGCTGCCGGTGCTGCCGGGATGGTCGCTGATCATTCCCGGCGTGGCGCTGCTTGGTCGGCGTCACCGCCTGGTGCGCCTGAGTCATCTTGCCATGCGCTACGCGCTGCGCTGGATGCGCCGCAGCCGACAGCCGCATCTGCGGTCGCTTGGATGGCGCCTGACGACAGAGTATGGACGCACCCGCCGGATCGTGTTGCCCGCCATCGTCGCAACCGAACGCGCCGTTACCCGGGCGCTGGCATGGTGATCTGCTGCTGAGAACCAGGAACCGAGAACTGAGAACCAGGAACCGAGAACTGAGAGCCGAGAACTGAGAACCAGGAAGGGAGTAAAAGTCAGGTTGCGTGCAAGAATTCTTCCCTTCGTGGTTGCTGCGTCTCACCGTTCACCTTCTTGACTTGCCATTGAGAAAACGGCCTGGGGTTCAGGCGCCAACGGATTTCCCTTCCTGCCTGCTACATTTCACCGTTCACCTTCTCGCCATTCCTCGTGCACCGCAGAACCTGCCGCTTTTCCACTCGCACCCTTCCCGCTTCCCGCCTTATTTTCGCGTCTGACTGTATCCGGTTGTGGTATCATGATCCTGCAGGCAGCGGCAAAGCAGGGCTTCGTGTTTCTTGCACCGCATGAGCGTACAACCACGCACGACACCACACAACAATGAGGTTCCATGTCCAACCGGGTTCAGAACATTCGAGGCATGCGCGATCATCTGCCATCGGCGATGATCCTGCGGCAGTATATCATCGATACGCTGACGTCCGTCTTCGAGCGGTACGGCTTCGAGCCGTTGCAGACGCCTGTCGTCGAATATGCTGAAACGCTCGATGGCAAAATCGGCGACGATGAGAAATTGATCTATCGCTTTGAGGATCACGGCGGGCGCAAAGTGGCGTTGCGCTACGATCAGACCGTGCCGCTGGCGCGGGTTGTGGCGCAGTATCAGGGTCAACTGCTGCTCCCCTGGCGGCGCTACGCGATCGGGCAGAGTTACCGCGGCGAACGCCCCGGTCGCGGTCGCTACCGTGAGTTGTGGCAGGCGGATATCGACATCGTCGGTTCGGCGTCGCCGCTCGCCGATGCAGAAATCCTTGCTGTATTGACCGATGCGCTGACAGCGCTGGGATTCACCGGTTTTACGACATTGATCAGCCATCGCCAGATCCTTGGCGGCATTGCGCGCGTTTCCGGTCTTGACGATGCTGCGGCGGGCGACGTTTACCGCGCCATCGATAAACTCGATAAGATCGGCATCGATGGGGTGCGAAACGACCTGCTCCAGAGCGGCGTAAGTACTGCCGCTGCCGAACGTATCCTGGCGCTGATCGACCTGCAGGGCGATGCTGATGAGGTGCTGAACGCCCTGGCGCAGCAATTGCAGGGAGACGAACGGGCGCTCCAGGCAATCGACAATGTGCGGGCGATTATCGGCTATGCACGCGCGATGGGGGTTCCTGAAGAACGGATCGTCATTGCGCCGCGCCTGGCGCGCGGGTTGTCGTACTACACCGGCGCCGTCTTTGAGTCGATTGTTCAAAATCCGCCGATGGGATCGCTGCTTGGCGGCGGGCGCTACGATGAGTTGATCGGCATGTTCGCCGGGCGCTCGATCCCGACAGTCGGGCTGGCGTTTGGCATCGAACGGTTGCACGATGTGATGGAGGAGTTGGGCATGGGACCGGCGTCGCGCACGATTGCGACGGCGTTTGTAACGCTTTTCAACCCCGATATGGCCGCGGAGAGTCTGCGCCTGGCACAGGAGTTGCGTCGGGCAGGTCTGTTGGTCGAGACAGCGCTCGATCCTTCCGAAAAACTTGGCAAACAACTTCAGTATGCTGATCGGCGCGGCATCCCGTATGCGCTGGTGATCGGTCCCGACGAACTGGCGCGCGGGGAAGTCGTTGTGAAAGATTTGCGCAGCGGCGCACAGCAGAGCGTTGTACGCAGCGCCGTCGCCAGCCAGCTGCGATCAGCGGCTGACGCCCGGCGCACTCCACGAACAGCGTATGACCAGGGAGGCACGCATGAGCGACAAACTTCTTGAGACCACTGTTGGTCAGTTTCTTGATCGTCTTGCCAGCAGCGCGCCAACGCCGGGCGGCGGCAGTGTGGCGGCGCTGACCGGCGCGATGGCGGCGGGGTTGATCACGATGGTGTGCGACCTGACGATTGGAAAGAAGCAGTACGCCGATTTCGAGGCGGAAGCCAAAACCATCCGTGAGCGCGCAGAGGCGTATCGCGCTGAACTGCAACAACTGGCGCAGGCTGATATTGATGTGTTCAATCAACTCTCGGCAGTCTACAAACTTCCGCGCACCACCGAAGCGGACGCAGCGAGCCGCCGGGCTGCGATCCAGAGGGTGATGCGCCAGGCGACCGAGATCCCGCTGCGTACCGCGCGCGCTGCATCTGCACTGCTGCCGCTGTGCGCTCCCCTTGCCCGCTACGGCAACCGCACGGCAGTGACGGATGTCGCTGCGGCTGCGCTCCTGATCCGTGCGGCAGTTCCGGCAGCATTGATCAATGTCGAAAGCAACCTGACGGTGATCGAAGACCAGATCTTTGCGCGAGAAGCGCGCGCTCAGGCGGAAGATCTGCTGATTGGCCTCGAAGAAGAGGTAGAGGGGGTGTTGACGCTGACGCGAACTCGTCTCAAAGGATAAGTACGATGCCTGTCGGTCGTTCCCGGCTTTGATGCCGGTTTGCAGCAGATGGACAAAACCAAGGAGGGGGAGCATGCACGACCTGATTATCGTCGGCGGTGGCGCCGCCGGCCTGGCGGCAGCGGCCTACGCCCTCGACAAACAACTCGATGTCATGGTCATCTACGAAAATTTGGGCGGAAAGATTAATCAGAAGTTCACCATCCACGCCGACACCGATTTTCTGGTGGGGCATATTCTCGTACACCTCGATACGCCCGAAACGACACCGGAAGAGATTACCCGTCTGGGTGCAGAAACGGTGGAGGCGTTTGAGCGTCAGGTGACGACACAACGTGGACGCGCCCTGTTCGACCGCGTGCGTCAGGTCTCGAAGGAGGGCGATATCTTCAAGATCGAGACGGAGCGTTCTGGAACACTGCACGCAGCGGCAGTGATTGTCGCGTCTGGCGCCGTACCAAAGCAGATCGAAGCGCCGGGACGCGAATTCATCAACCACGGCATCGGTTATACGCCGGTAACGTTCGCCCGCGCGCTCGCCGGGAAGACTGCGGTTGTCATCGGATGCACCCAGCGCGCGCTGCGCGGCGCTGCTGAACTTGCCCGGACGGTCGCCCAACTGTACATGGTGGCGCCCGCATTTCCCGCCGATGACCCGATTCTTGCCGTTCTGCGGAAGCGCCCGAATGTCGAGATTCTCGAAGGGTTTACGGTCAAGGAAGTGACCGGTAATGCGTCGGTTGATACGGTGGTGATCGAGCACGAAGAAAAGGTGCGCCGGCTCCCGGTCGATGCCGCCTTCGCCGATGTCGGGTTGACGCCGAATTCGTCGATGGTGAAGGGACTGGTCGAAACTGACGCGGATGGGTTCATTATTGTGGACAAACGGAATGCCACATCGCTGCCTGGTTTGTTCGCCGCTGGCGATGTGACGACGGTGTACGGCGAACACACCCTGATTGCAATCGGTGAAGGGGCGCGCGCTGCACTGGCGGCGCACGACTACCTGCTGGCACGTGGATAGCGTTGGCAGGA
>Ga0197142_1000847_pt1 | contig 28604 bp, 25 predicted proteins | sample GBS60_MetaG_FD_148614 | JGI IMG/M metagenome (GOLD analysis project Ga0197142, IMG submission 148614) | Sediment microbial communities from Great Boiling Springs, Gerlach, Nevada, United States - GBS 60_MetaG | ecosystem: Environmental > Aquatic > Thermal springs > Hot (42-90C) > Sediment... | reverse complement strand
GGCTGCGCGGCGAGGTGCGAATCCGTTTGCAGAAGAACATCCCGATGGGAGCGGGTTTGGGCGGCGGCTCGAGCGATGCCGCGGCCGTGCTGCTGGCGCTTCCTGTGCTGGCGGGCGCACGCCTGCCGGCGCCGGAATTGCTGGAGCTGGCGGCGCAACTGGGCAGCGACGTGCCGTTTTTTCTCTGGGGCGGCCGGGCCCTGGGCATCGGTCGCGGCAGCGAGGTGTATCCGTTGCCGGAAGGAGGCGCGCGCTGGGCGGTGCTGGTGATCCCGCCGGTCCGCGTGTCCACGCGTGAGGCGTATGCGGAGTTGGGCCGCACATTGACAGGCCGGGACGGCGAACGTATTATTAATAGTTTCCAATCCTCGCTGTGGAGCCAAACCCTGGGCGCCGAGCAAACTCCCCAAGCGGCATCCAACGACTTCGAGGCCGTGGTTTTTCGCCGTCACCCTGAGCTGGCCCGGATCAAGCGCGATCTGGCCGCCTCGGGCGCCGGCGCAGCCCTGATGACGGGGAGCGGTTCGGCGGTGGTGGGTTTGTTCTCCACGCGCCGGCGGGCCGAGCAGGTTCGCCGCGTCTTCAGGGGCCGCGCCCTGGTGACTTTCCTGGTCAGCCGCGCCCGTTACCAAAGCTGGTGGCGGCGCTGGCTGGCCCGTCACATCCTCGCTGGGCGGCAGTGGCCGCCGCAAAGCCGGTACAGGAGATGAACGACATCAAGGTTTTCACGGGCAGCGCCAACCCGGATCTGGCCGACGAAATCTGCCAGCACCTGGGTTGCCCGCTGGGAAAAGCCGAGATCAAACCCTTCGCCGACGGCGAAATCTACATCCAGATCAAGGAAAACGTTCGCGGGGCGGACGCTTTCGTGGTTCAACCGACTTGCAAGCCGGTGGACCGCCACCTGATGGAGCTGCTGCTGATGATTGACGCCCTGAAGAGGGCCTCAGCAGACCGCATCACGGCAGTGTTACCCTATTATGGTTACGCCCGCCAGGACCGCAAGGACAAACCCCGGGTCCCCATTTCGGCCAAGCTGATTGCGAGTTTGCTGGAACGGGCCGGGGCGAACCGGATCCTGGCGCTGGACCTGCACGCGGCGCAGATCCAGGGCTTCTTCGATATCCCCGTGGATCACTTGTTTGCCACGCCGGTCACCATCGGCTATCTGAAGTCCGTGCGAACGCCGCAGACCGTGGTGGTTTCGCCGGATGCCGGGGGCGCGGAACGGGCTCGCGCTTACGCTCGCCGACTCGACGCGCCGCTGGCGATCATTGACAAGCGGCGGGTGGAGCCGAACGTGGCGGAGGTGATGCATGTCGTCGGGGAGGTCGAAGGCCGGGATTGTTTGATGGTGGATGATTTGATTGATACGGGCGGCACCCTGGTCAAGGGCGCCAAGGCGCTGCTGGCGCGCGGAGCCCGCAGCGTGCGAGCCTGCGCCACCCACGGCGTGCTCTCGGGCGACGCGGTGGAACTGATCGCGCACTCGCCACTGGAGGAAGTGATTCTGACCAATTCCATTCCGTTGCCGGAAGCGGCGCTGAAGTGCCCGAAATTCCGGGTGCTTTCGGTGGCGCCCCTGCTGGCCCGGGCCATCCGTTCCATCCACGAGGAGACCAGCATCAGCACGTTGTTTGTTTGACCGGCCGGGGCGGCGGGGCCACAACCCACGCCCGCGCCTGAGGGCGCGAATCGGACTTGTGCCCGTCGCCGAGGAGAAGCCATGAGGAAAGATATCACGGTCCAAGCGGAAATTCGTACCACGCGCGGCAAGAACGAAGCGCGGCGGCTGCGTCAGCGCGGCCGCATTCCCGCCGTGCTCTACGGCTCCTACAAGGATCCGGTGGCCCTGACGGTGGATCCGGGCGTCATCACGCGCATCCTGCACAGCCCCAGCGGGCACAACACGATCTTCCAGCTCGAGGTTCGCGAGGGCGAGACCACGCCCGCCATGATCGCCGACTGGCAATATCACCCGGTCACCGACAAACTCCTGCACGTGGACCTCAAGCGCATTGATCCCACCCGGAGGATCCGCGTGTCGGTGCCGGTGGTCACGCAGGGGGATCCGCGCGGAGTCAAACAGCAGGGCGGGTTGCTGGAGATCGTCACGCGCGAGATCGAGATCGAGTGCTTGCCTGACGAAATCCCCGAACACTTCACGGTGGACGTGACCCCGCTGTGGATCGGGCAGAACGTCCGGGCGGGCGACATCCCCATGACCGGCTCCATGCGTCTGGTGAGTTCTCCGGACGCGGTGATTGCGCACGTGATTGCGCTGCGGGGCGCGGTGACGACCGCGCCGGAGGAGGCGGTCCAGGCGGCAGCCGAGCCGGAAGTGATCCGGAAGGGCAAGAAGGAAGCGGAAGAAGGCAAAGGCTAGGCGACAATGGCCTGAGTCCGGCGGCGGCATGAGTGAGGCGAGCCCGGCAGGCGCAGCCCAGAGGCCCGAACGGTTCCTCATCGTGGGCCTGGGCAACCCGGGTCGCCGTTACGAGCTGTCGCCGCACAACATGGGGTTCATGGTGGTGGACAGGCTGGCGGCAAGCTGTGGCATCGCAGTCAACCGGCCCCTGGCGCGCTCGCTGGTGGGCGAGGGGCGCATCGGGGAGGCGCCGGTGATGCTGGCCAAGCCGCTGACCTACATGAACCTGAGCGGCGAAGCGGTGCGGGACCTGATGCAGCGCGGGGGCTTCAGCTCCGCCGGGCTGATCGTGATTTACGACGATCACGATCTGCCCTGGGGGGCGCTGCGCATCCGCAAGCGAGGCTCGGCCGGCGGCCACCACGGCATGGAGTCCGTCATCGAGGCTTTGCAGACCGAGGATTTTATCCGCGTGCGGCTGGGGATTGATCCCGGCGGGGACACCCGGGCCGACCCGGAGTTTCTGCTGTCGCCCATGGGTCGGCGGCAGCGCGAGCAACTGCCCGGCTTCCTGGACTACGCGGCCCAGGCGGTCGTGGCGATCATTTCCGAAGGCGTCGAAAAGGCCATGACGAGGTTCAATCGTCGCGCCTTCGGTGAACAGGAAGAGGAAGGATGAGGATTTACGAGCAACTGTTTATTGTGCGGCCGGACGCCGCCGAGCCCGAGATTGACTCGTTTCTGGAACAGATCACGGGCGTGATCACGAGCGCCGGCGGCAAGGTGGAAAAACTCGACAAGTGGGGGATTCGCAAGCTGGCCTACCGGGTGGAAAAGCGACACGAGGGCTTTTACGTGCTGTTGCAGTACAGCTCGAAGCCCGACGTGGTCAAGGAAATCGAGCGCCGCTTCCGGGTCTCCGATCTGGTCATGAAATACCTCACCGTGCGGATTGACCAGAAACTGAAATGGCTGGAGAAACGCAAGCGGCAGAGGGAACAGAGGGCGCGTCAGAAGCCTGCGCCCGAGCCGGCGGCGATTCCCGGCCAACCGGTTGTCCAGGAGTGAGCCATGGCGGAAACCAAGGGAGGCAAACCGATCAGCGCGTCGCAGCAGACCACGGGAACCGACAAGGCGGTGGTAACCCGGCGCCAGTTTTTCCGGCGCAAGAAGGTTTGCCGGTTCTGCGTGGAGAAAATTGACGACATTGATTACAAGGACGTCAAGCTGCTCAGCGCCTTCATCACCGAGCGCGGCCGCATCATCCCGCGGCGCCTTTCCGGGGTCTGCTCGCCCCATCAGCGGCGCCTGAGCAACGCCATCAAGCAGGCGCGCAACATCGCCCTGCTGCCCTTCACCACACGCTGAGGCGGGAGGCGACCATGGAAGTCATTCTCAGACAGGACATCGAAAAGCTGGGAACGCGAGGCCAGATCGTCAACGTGGCGGACGGATACGCGCGCAATTACCTGTTGCCGCGCAAGCTGGCCGTGCCCGCCACCGAGGCCAACAAGAAAATCATCGAACAGGAGCGGCTCGCCGCGCTGCGGCGGGAGGCGCGCGAGAAGGCCGAGGCCGAGGAGCTGGCCCGCATGCTGGCCGGCGTCACCGTGACGCTGCGCGAGAAGGCGGGCGAGCACGACCAGTTGTTCGGCTCGGTCACGCCGTTGCATATCGCCCAGGCTCTGGCCCAGCAGAATTTCCAGATTGACCGGCGCAAGATCCAGCTCGAGCATCCCATCAAGCAGCTCGGCGAATACAAAGTCCCCATCCGCCTGCATCGTGAGGTGACGGTGGAGATCACGGTGCAGGTGCTAAAAGAAGAATAAGGGCCTCCGGGCCGGCGGAGCCGCATGACGAAATTCTTCGATCTCAGCGGGCAAACCGCGCTGGTGACGGGCGCGGCCCGCGGCATCGGCGAAGCCATTGCGCGGCGCCTGGCGACGGCCGGGGCGCACGTGGCGGTGTCGGACGTGGATCTGGAGGGAGCGCGCCTGGTCGCCGCCTCGATCAACGTACAGGCCGGCTCTCAGGCCATGGCGGTGTTCCTGGACGTGACCCGTTACGGATCGGTCACGGCCGCAGTGGCCGAAGTGCTGGAGCGTACCGGCAGGCTGGACATCCTGGTGAACAACGCAGGCATCGCTGGGCGCGCGGCGCCGCTGTGGGAGCAAACGGACGAAGACTGGCACCAGGTGATGGCGATCAACCTCACCGGCGTCTTCTATTGCTGCCGCGCCGTGATCCCGCACATGCGCGAGCGCCGCTACGGCCGCATCGTCAATGTGGCCTCCATCGCCGGCAAGGAAGGCAATCCCAACATGACCGCCTACTCGGCCAGCAAGGCCGGGGTCATCGGCTTCACCAAGGCGCTGGCGAAGGAAGTGGCTCTGGACGGCATCTGCGTCAATGCCGTAACGCCCGCCGTGGTGCGGACGCCCATTCTTGAGCAACTCACGCCCGCCCAGATCGAGTACATGACCTCCCGCATTCCCATGCGACGAACGGGTACGCCGGAGGAAATCGCGGCCGTGGTCCATTTCCTGGCCAGTCCCGACTGCTCGTTCGTCACCGGGCAGGTCTACGACGCCAGCGGCGGGCGAGCGACATACTGATGCTGCTCAGTCCTGAACAATACGCCCAAACATCCGTGCTCGAGCTTCTGCGCGAGGCGGCGCGCGGGAGGATCCCGCTGGATCAGCGGTGGCTGCGCGCCATTCTGGATCGTGGCGAATCCTGCGCGCAGGATTTGCTGGCCTTTCTGCGCGAAGACCACAGCCCATACGCGTTGGATCTTCAGGAAGACATCGTTTCCATCGCTCGCCACCTGGCTTCGCCCGCAATGCTGCCGGTGCTGGTGGAGCTGGCGGAGCGCTGCCTCGAGGACTGGCCGGACGAGCTGGAGGAGGCGTTTCGCATCGTCGGGGCGCCTGCGGTGGAGCCGCTGCTTCGGCTTCGCAGCAAGCTGGCGGATCCCTTCGCGTTGAACGACCTGCTGGCCACCCTGGGCGTGCGCGATCCGCGCATCCTGGAAGCCCTGGTCGAGGAGCTGGAAGAAGATCCCGTGCTCGGCAGCCTCGCCCTTGGCATTTACGGAGATCCTGCCGGCAAGCCGTATCTGGAAAAGGCGCTGGGACGCGTCGCCAGCGAGCTGGAGCGCAGGGAGATTCGTGAGATCATCGAACGTCTGGACCAGCCGAGCGAGCTCGAGCCCCCGGAGCCTTTCGACATCTGGTCGCGCTACCCGGAAGAAGCCGATCCGGCCTTCGCGATCTTGCCGGTCGAGGATTTGATCGCGATGCTGGACAGCCCGGTGGTCAGTTGGCGGCTGGGCGCGGCCAACGATCTCGGACTGCGCGGTCAGCGGGCTTCGGAGGCGAAAGATCGGCTCTACGAGCTGGCGTGCACGGATCCGGATCCCGAGGTTCGCGGCGCCTGCTGGCGGACCCTGATTATGACGGGATCGGACCAGCCCTGGCGGGAACAAATTCTGGGGAGGCTCGGGGATCCCGCTGTCCCGCTCAGCGAGCGCCGGCTGATCCTGCTCGGGCTGGCCGGGCGCGATGACGATCCCCTGATCCGCCGCTGGATTCTCGACTTTTACGACGATCGCGAGACCCGCGCCGTAGCCATGGAGGCCATGCGGCTTACAGGCGACCCGGGCTTTGCCCGGTTCATGATCGAGAATTTCGAAGATCCGGATCCCGGGATTCGCCGGCAAGCCGTGCTGGGCGTGGGCACATTCGGCATGCGCGGAGAGTTGCACCGACTGTCGAAGCTCTTCTCCTCCCCGTTGCGACAAGAGGCCCTGAGCTCCTACGCGGTCCTGGTCCCGATGGAGCCTTCGCGCTCGGGCGCCCACCGCGCGCTGCGCCGGATCGAGGAGGCAGCGGGAGGCCTGTCGCCGGAAGAGGCAAGCCTTGTCACCGACGTCCTCGACGACAGGCTCGTCGCCGCCGGCCGGGCGGCGGTCTTTTCCGCCTACGAAGAAGAGGACTATCCCGAGGACGATCTGGAAGATTTGCCGGAGGGGACCGGACCAATCCGGGTCCAGAAAGTGGGACGCAACGAGCCCTGCCCCTGCGGCAGCGGGAAGAAGTACAAGAAATGCTGCGGCGCCTGAGCCCGGGCTTGCGTGGCTCAGGCCCTCCGGCCCCACCATAATGGAAGCAGGATGCCGGGCGCTCCGTGGTTGCTTCTGCTGGCCACCCTCGCCGCCGACCAGCCGCAAGACAGCAGCGATCTGCCCGCCGCGCTGCGCCAATTCATGAAGGTTTACGCGCTGGTGGAAACAATCGCGGCCGAGCCGGTGGATCCGGACAAGGCCATTTACGGGGGCGCGATTCCGGGCATGCTGCGCCGGCTCGACCCGCACTCGGTCTTCTTCGATCCGCAACAGTTCGAGCAGCTCAGGGAACTGGAGCGCTCCACCCGCAAGGGTTTCGGAACGATCGTCTCGGTTCTGCCGGGTCGCGTCATCGTCTTGCAGGCGTTGCCGGGCACTCCCTCAGCTCGCGCCGGCATCGTCCCCGGGGACGAAATCGTCGCCATCAACGACATCTCGCTCGATCGGTTGGATACCGATCAGCTCGTGGCCCTGCTCGGAGAGTCACGGCAGCGCCCGGCGAAGCTCGAGGTGCGGCGGCCGGGTTCGCCCGGGTTGCTCACGCTCACCCTGACGCCCGAGGAAATGCAATCGCCCAGCGTGGAACGGGCCTTCCTGATCGCCCCGGGCGTGGGCTACCTTCGGGTGACCAGTTTCGACCTGCAAACGGGCGAGCAGGTGCGCGACGCCGTCGAGCGCCTCGGCGGGCGCGCGCTCCGGGGCCTGGTGCTGGATCTCCGCAACAACCCGGGGGGAATTCTGAGTTCCGCGCTGGAGACCGCCTCGCTGTTCCTGCCGCCGGGCGCGCGTTTGCTGACGGCGCGGGGACGGGCGGTGGGACCGAGGGAAGAAAAAGTCCCTGAGAAGAGTGATCCCTACACGTTTCCGCTTGCCGTACTGATCAACGGGCGCAGCGCTTCCGCGGCTGAAATCGTCGCCGGCGCCTTGCAAGACCACGGGCGCGCCGTCATTGTGGGCGAGCCAAGCTTCGGCAAGGGCCTGGTGGAGACCGTGTACCCGCTTTCCGATAACACCGGACTGGCGCTGACGACGGCCTATTACTATACGCCCAATGGCCGTTCCATCCAAAGGCCGCTGCCGGGAACGCCGCTGGCGGAGACCGCGGGCGAGCGGGCGGGAGGCATTCAGCCGGATCGAATCGTGTACCCGGAGCCGCTCACCCCGTTCCGGGCGGTCGTCGAGGCCGGCGGCGCGTTCACTTCGTTCGCGACCGAATACATCCGGCGCCACAATGTCAGCGAGGAGTTCGAGGTCACCGCAGCGTTGCTGGATGAGTTTCAGGGTTACCTGGCCCAGCGTAACATCCAGCCGTCGGTGGCCGAGTGGTCGCGCGAGCGCGAGTGGATCGCCACGCGACTGAAGACCGAGATTCTGAACCAGGCGTTGGGAGTGGAAAAAGGGGATCAGGTGGAGCTGGCGCGTGATCCGGTGGTGCGCGCCGCGTTGAGGGCCTTGGGTGTGGATTGAGCGCGGTTGGCGCCTTCTCAGCGGTTGAGCAGGTAGAAGGTGAGGATGAAGACCGCCGAGAAGATCAAGCCAGTGAGGACCACCACCGTGAGATCACGCCACAAGGAGCGGGCAGGGGCGGCGGCAGCGATGACCTGGCGCGGGTCGTCGGCGTCTTCCGGCTCCGCTTCGCGGCGTTCTTCGGATTCTTCGGAGGTCTGGCCGGGAGCGCCTGGAGCAGCGGCCACTTCGTACGAACGGATCCGCCGCTCGATGGAAGCCCTGAGTTGCTCCGGATCGAGGTGGAAGCGGTTGCGGGCGCCTTCGGGAATCAGGTCGCGAATCTCTTCCAGAGACCGGGGTCTCAAGGGAGGGGTAACCCAGAAGCCGAGCGAGTCGGCAAGCTGGCAAGCCCAATAGACCACGGCGGTAACATCGTCCACCGGCCCGCCGGGCTGGTCGTGGTGGCGCCCGGCTGCCAGTCGTATGTCTTCGGGCAGGTTCCACCGCTCCGCCAGCATCCGGCCAATCTCGCAGTGGTCGGCGCCGAACAGCTTTCGCTCGAGGTCCAGCGTATCCAGCCCGCCCTGGGCGGCGTTTCGCAACATTTGCGCGTACTCGGTGGGATGGGCGACGAGCAGGCCGAGCCGGCCCACGTCATGCAAGAGACCGGCGGTGTACGCCACGTCCTCGGGTTGCCCGCAGAGCCGGGCCATCTCTTCACTGAGGAGGGCGCAGGCCAGGGTGTGACGCCAGCAACGGTACAGCTCCTGGACCCTCAGAGCGGCTTGCATGTAGTTGGCGGTGGCCACGGTCATCGCCAGACTGCGGATCCGGCGCAAACCCAGAATGACCAAGGCGTGCTGGAGACTCTCGATACGCGAGTGGAAGCCGAAGAGCGGGGAGTTGGCCAGGCGCAGGATCTGTGCGGAAAAGGCCGGGTCCGCGGTGAGGATTTCCACCAGCTTGCGCACCTCGACCTCCTCGCTGGTCAGCAGGTCAAAGACGCGCAGTACGATGGGTGGGAAGGCGGGGATCTTCGCCAGGGAAGGGAGGTCTTTGAGCGCGCTCTCGGTGACCGGCTCGGGCACGACTGGCTCCTCCCCATTCATCGGGCGCCAGCCGGAAAACTTTAGGGGAGCCGGCCGCCGCTTTCGACACGGGCGTGGGTTTTGGCACAGCGGTTCAAGGGCGTTGGGCTGCCGGATAGGCATCGGCCCGGCCTCCTTTGAGCTGTCTTCGCGGGCCGGGTTACGAGTTTGAGATGAACCTTGATGGGTGCGACCTTGAGTGAGGCCCGAACGTATCGGCCCCAGAGCGGTTCTCGGCGTTCGGTCCCTTGCCGCGGAGAATTTCAACAGCGGCTTTGTCTCCCCAAAAACGTTTGGGAAAGGACTGCCAGTGCCATGCAACTTGACAACAGATCAAGCGCGAGATGACAATTTCATCCGATGGGTGAAGTCTGGCGGCGGTGGATCCCGGGTGTCTTGAACAAGGAACAGACCCGGGCGTTATTTGACGCCGGATTCATCTCCGGATCCCCAAACATCACCGAACTGCTCGACGAGTCCTCTTTCGATCTGACGCTGTCCAACAACGCCTACAAGATGCGCCACGGCTCCGTCAAGCCTCTGCCGGGCAGGCCGTACTCGGACGTACTTAAGAATAAAGAACTCGCCGAGCCGGTGGAGGCGGGTCCTGACCATTCCTACATATTGGAGGCCAAGACCACTTACGTCTTCGAACTTAACGAGCAGTTGGACGCTCAAAAGCTCGCCGAGATCGGAATTTATGGCCAGGCCACCGCCAAGAGCTCTGTGGGACGGGTTGACGTGCTCGCCAGACTCATCGTGGATGGTATGGATAGCTACGAAGGCTTCACTCCCGAAGGCCTGCGTAGCGGATCGGGACGGCTCTATCTCGAAGTGACTCCCATAACGTTCTGGGTCAGGGTGCGCCCCGGGGTGGCATTGTCTCAACTCCGGCTGTTCTACGGCGAACCAAAAAGTGTTGAGGTTCACAGCCCGTGGTTGTACCGCGCGGTGTTCCCCGGGGATAAGAACAAAGAGGACGAGAGCCTGACGGTGGACCTGGAGCCTGCGGATATCGGCGGAACCCTTGCCGCCGCGTTCTGCGCCGAGGCTCAAGCACCCGATGTGGGCAAAGATCGGCCGATAACTTTGTGGGAGGAGGCCGATCTGCCGAAGCCCAATCCAAGTGACTATTGGTCCTTAAAGTCAGCGGAGCATGGACGTTTGACGATTGAAAAAGATAAGTTCTATATCCTTCGCTCGAAGGAGCGGATCGCGGTGCCGAAAGGCATTGCTGTGTACTGCCGCGCCACCGATGAGACCATCGGGGAGATGCGGATTCACTACGCCGGGTTCGCACATCCCTGTTTCGGCGCCGCTGAGGGGGGAGATCCGGCCCACGGGACCCCATTGATCTTTGAGGTTCGTGGACACCAAGTGGACGTCAGCCTTGCCGATGGCGAGCGGCTCGCAAACCTCATTTTTTACCGAATGTCTGAGGACGTGGATCCAGCCAAGGTCACACCGACTGTCTACAACAAACAGACCCTGACCTTGTCTAAGTTCTTTGGTGAGTGGCCGAAGGCTTAGGGTCGGTAGCGAGTACAAAACGGAGGGGCCCGTGAGCGCGAAGGACCTTGTAGGGCGAGTGGATCAGGCCGCATTTACGATTGCGCGGCTTCAACCGCATGATGCGGCAAGCGGCAGTGACCATTTGCAGGCCCTCCGCTCGCTCGTTGTTACTGACCAACTGCGTTACCCTGGCATTCGCACTTGGTTTGATGACAAGGTGGTGCCGGGGCTGAGCACGGGCGAACGAACGGCCTATGTCGCGTACGTACATGGGCAGCCTGTTGCTTCCGCCATTCTCAAACGAGGCCGAGACACCAAGCTTTGCAATCTCCGAGTGCGGGAGGAATGGCAGGGGCTGGATCTGGGGCGGATTTTGTTCAGCCTGATGGTTCTCGAGGTACGCGGCATAGCGACCCAACTCCACTTCAGCCTGCCCGAGAGCCTCTGGGCGAAGAAGAAAGCATTTTTTGAGGCATTTGGATTCACCTCCGCCTATCGGGCCCGGAGGCAATATCGCCACGGCGATCCGGAGCTGGTCTGTTCCCAGGAATTTTCCTGCGTCTGGCGCTCGGTGTTGGAAGTTCTCTCAAACCTGCTTACGGGCGGCTCAAGCGAGGCCCATGGGGACTCACCGGGTCTGCTTATCAGCATAAAGCCTGCATACTGGGATCAGATTGCGGCAGGAGATAAGGTATTTGAGTTCCGCAGGCGCGTTGGACGCGGTTGGACAGGCGTCCGTGCCCTTCTCTATGCGTCTCGACCCGTGTGCTCCCTGGTGGGGGAAGTGAAACTGGAGGCAATGATTTCCGGGGACCCTGAGCAGATCTGGAGGCAGTGCGCAAGAGGCGCCGGAGTGCAGCAAGAAGATTTTCAGACCTACGTGACCTCCGCGAGCCGGCTCTGGGCGGTACGACTGGCGGACGTCCGGCCCTTCCGACACCCCATCCCCATCGCCAGATTAGCGGAACTGCTCGGATGCTCTCTGCGCCCACCTCAGTCTTTTTATCGCCTCCAAGAAGCCAATGCGGCACCATGGCGCGCAGCAGCATATCTCGCCCGGCTCCTGCAACACTGCACTCGCGGGTTGACGGAAGCGGGAAGCCAAGCTGGTCTTGAAGGCTCCCGCGTTCGTGTGTGACGACCTTGCCACACTTCGCCTCGCCTCGAGGGACAGGGTTCCCTCTTGTACCCTGCACGCCTCAAGCGGATCCCACCGTGAAGCTCTGCCGCAAACGACCCCTTTGGGGGACCGCCCTACTCCTCGTTCCCAGCTCGGTTACCGACACTCGGTAAGGCCCGTCGCATGCCCGAGGATTGTTGATCCGACGGCAGCAAGCGCCGAGGCAGGGAGGCTGACGCCCCCCGGAGCTTTCGGCGTGCTCTGAGGCGGGTTGGGGTCCCGTCCAGGCGCACGCCCAACCTGTCTTCCGTGGTCTTGGTTGGCCGGGTTCCGGGCTAAGCAAACCCTTGAGGCATGCAAAGTCCCGTGTGGACGGCGTCCGGAGGAAACTGCCGGCGGTAGGCTAGCGCGACTTTTCTGCTTTGAGGTCGCTAGGCCAGCGTAAGCTCTTGAGCCTTGGATACTTGAGACGGCCAGCGTCGTGGATACCAAGGGCTCAGTCGCGGATGGCGCCGAGGGCGCGGCCCAGGCGGCGCAGAGCCGGATCGCACTCTTCGGTCTGCTGATAAACTTGCGGACGGCCACGGCGGGCAGGCTGCTTGGCGATAGGCTTCGACCGGCGCCGTCGTCCATTCCTCGCGGGTAGTCGCCGGCAGCCGCTGTTCGATCCGCGGGATGACCGTCAGCGGCACGCTATCCATCTGATCCCAGAAATGATCGCTGGTGAGGGCGCCGGCAGGGACGCTGAACCGCTCAGCGAGGGTGGTCTCGGCAGCCCAGGCCGCGATCACCCGCTTGATGGAGGCACGCACCAGACGGGCGATGGCGGCGGCCAGCAGCGATTCGCCCACGCTGAGCCCGTCGCGGCGCTGCCCTGGTCCGCCCGCCCCGACCACCTCTTCGTTGATGATTGGGGCACAGTTTCCTTCTGCGGCCAGGGCGAAGGCGGCAATCCACGGCCCTGCCGAGACCGAACGGAGGCGGAGGGCGGCGCGGCCCTGCTGGAGTCGAGTCGGCAACTGCTCGGCTGTGCCCAGATGCATAAGGACGCGCACGCCGGGCTTGCCATCGGCACGCCGGAAGGATTCGAAGATGCGCCAACAGGACTGCCGATGGGAGGACTAGCTCTGGAGGGACGGCAAATTTCGTAGATCCACCAGACCCCAACAAAACGCAAGCGAGTTCTTCAGGTCGAATACGCTCATCAGCATTCCGGCTGTACAGAAGGTCTGCCCCAACCCCTACTGCTGCTACGAGTGGCGGGAGGACGACTCACAAGAGCAGGAAGGTCGGGGTAGACATCGGGGGCCGTACACGCACCGGTTGAGGTTCTCCATGCCGCCGCCGGCCGGGGCTCCGGCTTACCAGTAATGAGTCGCCAGGACGCGGGGGGGCTTGGGCGTGCGGTTCACGACGTTGGTTTGCAGAACGACTTGAAGGTTGCGTCGTTTCCAGTCTCCGGGGGCGGTCTTGGCGATTTCTTGCCAATACACCGCGTTGGTGATGAATTCCGCTGCCGCCCGCGTGCCGTGCTGCGTGATGCCGGCCGCTGAAATCACCACCTGCCTGGTGGCGGCGTCGAACACGCGCGTCACCACAGCATAGTCCACTTCAGGAGCGTCGTAGTTGAATCGCGGTTGCCTGTAAACAAGCCACTTGCGTGCGGGATCCTTGCGGTCCTGGACCGCGTAAATCTCCTGGCTTCCTTCATCCTGACGCTCAAAGGCGAAGCGGATCTCGCGGTTCAATTCCAGCGTCCACGGGTTGTTGAAGGCCCCCAAAAGCACCACCGGACGGCCGCGCAATTCGGCTGTGGCCAGTTGCGAATTCAGTCGAATCTCCGGCGTGTATCCCTGCCGCTGGATGAAAAGAGCGACTTCCATCACGGCGATCGTAGTGCCGCGGCTGACGGATTGATCCGGCAGGATCTCGAGCTCGCCGGGCCCGATTAGAATCGGCTTGCTAAAGGGCGGGTTCTGGCGCGTGAGTTCCTCCCGCAGACGGTTTGAGAGCAGGTAGGCGGGACCGATGGGCACGCAGACCAACGGCGCTTTGCCCTCCCGGAACATCGGCGCCCAGAACTCCTCTAGCGGGGTCATCGCCCGAAGAGAGAAAATGGCGCCAACCGCAAGAGCCATGGCCAGCACACCTGCGGCCACGAGCCAAGCCCGGCTGCGGCGAGTGAGCACCCCCTTGGGAGCGCAGGCTCGCGTGGTCTCAGGCGGACTTGGGCCGGCCGTTGCGCCGGGAGGCGCCCCGAAGTGGAACTCCGGCACGTAAGACCCGGCAGGCAACTCTATCCAAACGCCCTCTCTGCCCGCATTGAGGTAGTATTGCGCCAGGCGCTTGCGGACCTCGTTGGCATTGACGCGCACGATGGCGTCTTCGGAAGGTTCATACTGCAAGGGCCGCGAAAACACCTCGACACCGATCGTCCGCTCCTTTAACAGGTCGGTCCGGCCGAACAGAGCATTTTCCACCACGAAGCGCAGCAGTTTCTGGCAGCGCTTGCTGGTGCGGAAGGCAGGACTCGCCAGAACGGACTCTAAGTGGGCCAACACTTGCTCAGGGGCGGGAGTAGGCTCCGGCCGCACCCCACCCTGCTTGGCGTCATCTACCCACTTGCCCGACCCCGGCATCTAAACCGCCCTTTCGCTTTACTATAACTCAAGTTCTAACAGTTGAAACGCCCTTCGCCGAGACCGTACAACTGCCGCGTTGTCAGAGGGTTGCGAAGGTATTAGCCGTTTCTAACCTTCACAAGCGCCGCTTGCCGCCTCATAATGGCGCCGGTGTCCGACAAGCCGCGGATTTCGAGGCCTTTGCCAGAAGCTATCAGGACGGAGCGATCCTCCACTCCGGCAAGCCCGGCGGGAGAACCGCCGGCCTCTTGGGGCGCGCCCCACCCTGTCCGGCTTCCGTCCGGCATGGTTGTGGGCAGTGGCGTAGTCTACCCGGAATTCGCTGTCCGGACGGAGCTGGACGCTGCCGATGCCGTTCGAAGGTGCGTGAAGCAAGTTGAGTCCCTGCTGACGGCGGTCGCCGGTCGCGCCCCAGGTATTGTGCTCGATCTCGATCTCACCATGCCCCGACTGCCCAGCGCATGGCAGGGAGGCGTCCTTGAGCTGCACGAGGCGCTGGGGCGCGCGGGAGTCGAATGCGGCCTTCCGGGGGCCCTGCGGGTGACGCTGCGCGCGCCGGGCGAGGCGATCCGGCAGGCGATCAAGGCGGGCGCTGATATTGTCGGACTGGAAACGACCGCAGGCCTGAGGCTTTTTGAACAGGCCCTTCGAGCGGGTGACGTCGGCGGCTTGATCCTGGCCTGCGCCGTCTTGGCGGCTCCGGCCGTCTCCGGCGCCTGGTCCCAGGCGGAGGCCGAGCTTCGAGGAACCCGAACCGCCGGGGGCGGCGACGGCGCCCGACCGTTCATCAGAACCATCATCCGATCCTGGCAGAACGGCGAGGCGTCCGAAGCGTTGTGCGCAATCGCCATTGCGGTCTGCGCGGTCCGGACGCTGGCCAGTTTTGAAGGGGGGGCTTCCGGTCCGACGCGGGAAGGCGCCTGGGAGAGCCTCATTGTCAAGGCGATCCGCGGCTGCCCGGTGTCGCTCAGTGGAACACACCCGTGGGCGCCTGCCGTGGCGGCCATGGCCGATCTGTGGAATAGCGGCGGCTCGCTCGATCAAACACTGGCCGAGTGCCGGGCGCTTAGCGACGGGCGAGGCCGCTGCCGGCCAGCCGCGGAAAGTGCCGGAGCGTTTTCCCGGATTCTTACTGCCGGCTCGATCGGTAGCATCGCCGAGGCGATCCAGACGTGCCAACAACCTTACCAGCGGGCGATCGCCGCGGCATACGCCGCCACCAGCATTCTGGCTGAGAGCTGCGCACAAGGTGGTCACGCCTTTTCGGAGGCGGACCGCGAGCTTTTGGCCAAGATTGATCAAGATCTTTTGTTATTCCCTGAATCCGGCCGGGAACTCCTGGAGCGGCTCAGGGAGAAATATGGGGATTTCATCAATTCAGGGGAGATCTGACAATGAAGTGGTTTCTGTCAGCTTTATTGGCGGCAGCAATGCTGTTGCCGCCAAGCGTCCACGCTCAACTTCGCTCCGGCACGATCGTCGGCACGGTCACCGACTCGAGCGGGGCGGCCATTCCGGGCGCCGAGGTTGTCGTGCGGGAGCAAAACACAAATATTTCTTACGAATTCAAGACGAATGAGTCCGGCCATTACACCGTACCGTACCTGCCGGCAGGCCTGTATTCTGTGTCAGCCAAGAGGGCCGGATTCAAGACGGTGACGAAAGCGAACGTAACGGTGGAAACCGCCTCCGTCGTCAGGGCGGATCTGATGCTGGAGGTCGGCCAGGTAGAGACATCGGTGACCGTTGAGGCCTCGGCCGCAACACTTCAGACCGACACTGCCGTCGTCCAGGGCGCCGTCACCGAGCAGATCATCAAGTCCCTTCCTAACATTCAGAACAATCCCTTGTATTACGTCGTGCTTCAGCCTCAGGTGCTGCCAAAGTTTCGGTTCAGCGACTCCACCAGCACTTACGGATTCGGCATTGGAGCGGAAGGGCGCCGCAGCTTCTCCGCGTTCTCGGTCAACGGTGGGGACACATTCTCCAACGACATCCAGGTGGACGGCATCAGCGTGCTGGGCCACGGCTGGAACGAAGCGACGGTCCTGCCGAATCCCGAGGGGATTCAGGAAGTACGGTTGCAGGCGAACAACTACTCGGCCGAATACGGCCGGGCGCAGAGCGTCGTGCAGATGATCACCAAAAGCGGCGCCAACGAGTTGCGCATGTCCGCCTTCTACCGGCTCCGCAATGAGGCGCTGAACGCGAACACCTTCTACCGCAATGCGCTGGGACGAGACAATGCGCTTTCGCGGCGGCCCGCCTTCAAGTCACACCAATTCGGCGGCACGGCGGGCGGCCCGCTTGTAATCCCCAAACTGTATGACGGTAGAGACCGCACATTCTGGTTCGGCAGCTACGAGCACTTTACATTCAACCGGGCGGTGGATTACACCCGAACCGTGCCGACGGATGCCGAGCGGCAGGGCGACTTTAGCAAGAGCGTGGCCAACGTCGGCGGGGCCCCCGCCCCTCTGCTCCTGTTCGACCCGTTGAGCGTCCGGTTCGAGGGCGGGCGCTACGTTCGCGCCCCATTTCCGAATTCCATCATCCCCGCCGCCAGGCTCGATCCGGCCGGCTCGTTCCTTGTCAACAGCTACCCCAAGCCCAACATCGCGCCGCTGGAGCCGCGGTTCCTGCTGAACAATTACCAGGCCCGCTATCCCCAGTCTTTCGAGCGCAACGGTTTCAACGGCCGACTGGATCACCGCCAGGGGAACCACAATCTTTATCTGACCGGAGGCTTCACCTTCGGCGATATCCTCACGGAGTCCGGCTGGGGTCCGGCGAATCCGTTCTACAGTCAGCCGGAATTCGTCGGGCGGCAAAACCAGGACCGCAACCCCTATGCCTCCATCGGCGACACGTGGGTCCTCTCCCCGACGCTCGTCATGGACGCGCGGTTGGGAGTGAACCGGGTCAACACCAGAAACATCGCCGGCTTCGGTCCCAGCGGCCTCTACGACCAGATGAGAATCGCCAAAGATGTTCAGACGATCGCCGTTCCTTTTGGCGGAATTCCTCACATTGCCGACGGCATCAATTACTGGAGCGCCTTGTCCAACGTGGCTTTTCTGTGGAAAATCGAGAACCAGACGAACTGGGTGCTTAATCCGAACCTCACCAAGACAATAGGCCGCTGGACGCTTAAGTTCGGCGGCGAATACCGTAATTCGCTGGCGAATTTCACGGACAATGCGTACCCGTTCGCCGTGCGCACCAGCCCCAACTTCACGCGCGAGACGATCACCGCCAGCGGCGGCATCTCTGACCCGCTCACCGCCGACCGCAGCGGGCATGGCGGCGCCTCGCTCCTTTTGGGCTATGGGGACACCCTGGTCATGCCCGGCTTCGCGGTTCAGCCGGCGCTCTCCGCCAAGTACGTCGGCTTTTACTCGCAGAACGACTGGCGAGTCACCAACCGCCTGACGCTCAATCTGGGCCTTCGCTGGGATGTGCAGCCCGGCCCGACCGAGCGTTACAACCGCCTGATGCCGGTGGATCTCGGCATCACCAACAAGTGGGGCTCCCTCGGCAAATGGGTGTTCCCGACCACGCACGGCACCAGCCGGAATTACTGGGACCGCAATTCCAACGACTGGCAACCGCGCCTGGGACTGGCCTACCGGATGCAGGAGGATTTCGTCCTGCGCGCGGGCTACGGACTTTCGATGATTCCCTCGAACACGGGCTTCAACGGAGGACCGTACTACTACAACATGTCAGCGTTTGCTCCCATGACCCAGCCTGCGCCTTACGGGGGTGCTCCGGCCGGCATCCCCGTGGGCAAGTACTACGATCCGGCCGTGAATCTGGTTGTGCCGCCCATCGGCGCCGACCCGGACAACCCCAGCCTCTACGGTTCCGGCGCCATCACTATCGTCAGAAACGACTACAAATCCGGCCGCGTTCAGCAGTGGAATTTGGCGCTGGAAAGACGCTTGTTCGATAAGTACCAGATCTCGGCCACCTACATCGGCTTGCGCGGATACCGTCTCCCGTATGCGCGCCTGCCGATCCGCCATGCGCAGTTGATGCCGGATTCCGTGATCCAAATGTTCCGCCAGGAGTGGGTGGCCAGAAACGGGACCAGCGACCCGCGCACAGACCAGGTTCCCAATCCCTATCAACCCGCCACCGGCCCCCTGCTGCCTTTCCAGGCCCCATGGAACGGACGCACGGTTAATCGGTCGGAGACGTTCATTCCGTATCAGTTGCTGGGCGGCTACGCGACGCTTGCCCCGATCGGTTGGAACAACTACCACGCCCTGGTGCTGGCGGTGAACCGTCGCTTCTCCAACGGACTGCTGTTGAACACGCACTACACCTGGGGCAAGGGCCTGGACTTTGTTCAGGGTGAAATGCAGCTCAACGGCGGCTCCGATGCCGTGGGCAACATTCCCGGCGATCTGGACCGGCGCAACCTCCGCAACAACCAGCGCTTCTCCGATCACGACATCCGCCAGCGCTGGGTTATCAACTGGATCTACGAACTGCCCTTCGGCAAAGGCAAGCGCTTCGCCGGCGAATCCGGTTTGCTTAACGCCTTCGCCGGCGGCTGGAAGCTGAGCGGGCTCTTCTTTGCCCAGTCCGGCACGCCCAATAATATCGGCGGAGGAAACACCAACTCGATCAACGGGCGCCCGCATCGTATCCCCGGAGTCCCGATCGAGGTGCCCAAAGAACTGCAACGTTGGTACGACGGCCGGACCACGGTGACTCTGCCCAACGGCCAGAGGATCACCCCCTGCGCGTTCTGCTTCCTGAAATACAACCTCGCGGCCTTTCAGGGGCAGACCACCACGGCCGCCAACGGCGCCACGATCCTGGATATGTTGTGGTGGGGAACGGCCGCTACGAACTACGACGACCTCCGGGGGCCGGGCCGCGCCAACATGAACTTAAGCCTCGAGAAAGGCTTCAAAGTTGGCGAGCGCATGGAGTTGCTTTTTTCCGCGGAAGCTACCAACTTCCTCAACAACGTCCAGTTCAGACCCCGGTTGAACAGCGTCAGCGCCGGCGCCTTGCAACCGAGACCGGACGCTTCCCGGGGATTGCAGGTTGGTATGGGGACGAACTCCAACTTCGGCACCATCAACGCGGCCCATACCTTCGATCCCAGGCAGGTGGAGCTGAGGCTGCGCCTCCGGTTCTGATTCTGAGCGTCGCTTCGAAGACGGAGAGAAACGCACGGTCCTTTGCACATACAATGAACTGTTGACTCAGTCGAGGATCCCAACGACCATGGACCGACGCGAATTCCTCCTGACCCCTGCCGCGGCCGTGTTCAGCCCGCGGGCCATAGTTGCTGACCGATCTGCGACGACGCCCGTCCCCCTGCCCTTCCGTCAAATTCACCTGGACTTCCACACCAGCGAGCATGTGGAGGACATCGCAGGGCAGTTCGATCCGGAAGAGTTCGTCAGCACGCTGAAGCGGGCCGCCGTGAACTCGGTCACCTGTTTCGCGCGCTGCCATCACGGCTGGATTTACTACGACACGAAAATCAATCCCGAGCGGCGCCACCCGCACCTGAAGCGCAATCTCCTGAAAGAGCAGATCGAAGTCTGCCACAAACACGGCATTCGCGTGCCCATTTATACCTCGATTCAATGGGACCATTACACGGCTCAGCGCCGCACGGACTGGCTGGTGGTGGACGAGAGAGGCGCGCCGGTCGGCACCCCGATTTTCGAGCCGGGTTTCTACCGGCGCCTCTGCTACAACTCGCCGTACCGGCAGTTCATCGAAGCCCACGTGAGGGAAATCTGCGAGATGTTCCCGGTGGACGGGTTTTTCTTTGACATCGTCCACGACCCGCCATGCGCCTGCTTCCATTGCCGGGAGCTGATGCGCAAGCGGAACCTCGACCCCAGCAAACTGGCGGACCGCGCGCGCTTCGCCCGCGAGACCATGCTCACCTGGCAGGCTGAACTCTCGGCTTTGGTGCGCCGCTACCACCCCAAGGCCACGATCTTTTACAACGCGGGCCATGTCGGACCCGGCCACCGCGTCATGATGGACGCCTTCACGCACTGGGAACTGGAGTCGCTTCCCAGCGGCGGCTGGGGCTACCTGGACTTCCCGCTGAAAGCGCGCTACACCCGCACGCTGGGCCTGGACACGCTGGGCATGACGGGGAAGTTCCACACTTCCTGGGGCGACTTTCACTCGCTGAAGAACCCGGCGGCGTTGCAATTCGAGTGTTTTCAGATGCTGGCCATGGGCGCCAAGTGCTCCATCGGAGACCAGTTGCACCCCAGCGGAAAGATGGACCCGGCCACCTACGACCTGATCGCTTCGGTCTACCGCGAGGTCGAGAAGAAGGAGCCGTGGTGCCGCAACGCGACCGCGGTCTCGGAAATCGGCGTCTTTTCGCCGGAGGAATTCCTCGGGCTCGGGCAGGTAGGCGCGCGCAGGGTCCCCGACGCCGCCTTCGGCGTCGTCCGCCTGCTCACGGAAGCTGCCTGCCAATTCGACATGATTGATTCGCAAAGCGACTTTTCCCGCTACAAACTGCTGGTGCTACCGGACCACATCCCGGCGGACGCCGCCCTCGCCAAGAAAATTGACCGCTTCGTGGCCGCTGGCGGCTCCATCCTCGCCTCCTTTGCATCCGGGCTCACGCCGGAAGGGGACCGCTTTGCGCTTTCCTCGCTAGGCCTGCGCTACAAAGGCGACGCGCCGTTCAGCCCCGATTTTCTGGACGTCAAAGGGCCACTTGCGGCGGGACTGCCGCAAACCGAACTGGTGATGTACCTGAGAGGCAAGCTGGTGGAGCCGCTGCCGGGCACGTCCGTGCTGCTTTCCGTCAACGTGCCTTATTTCAACCGCACCTGGGATCGGTTCTTTTCCCATCGTCACACGCCCTCATCGGGCAAGCCCGGCTACCCGGGCGTTCTCCAGAACGGGCGCGCCATCTACTTCATCCATCCCGTGTTCACGCAATACCAGACCAACGCGCCGCTGTGGGTGAAGCGTCTGGTGGTGAACGCAATCCGACGCCTGCTGCCGGAGCCGCTGGTGGAAATCGCCGCGCCGTCCTCGACTATCGTGACGCTGAACCGCCAGGAGGCCGAGAACCGTTGGGTGCTGCACCTGCTGCACTACATCCCGGAACGCCGGGGGGCCGCCTTCGACGTCATCGAGGATGTGATCCCGCTTTTCGACGTCCGTCTGCGCGTGCGCACGGCGAAACCGGTGAAACAGGTGCGCACCGCGCCGGAGGGGCAAGCGCTTGCTTTCCGGCAGGAAGGCGCCTATGTCGCGTTCACTCTCCCCAGGCTGCTCGGGCACCAAATGATCGCGATCGAGTTTTGAGGCGGGGGACCGCGAACCTGCGAGCGTCCGGCCGGCGCTCGCCGTTACGCGCCGTTGCCGCGGATCGAAGGCCGCCCTGCATCCGGGCGGAGACCAAGCCGGCGCTCTCGAGGCTGAGAAGTCAAAAGCCGTGGCGTGCGAAGGCGTTTCGGGCGTGCTGAAGGATCCGCCGGCGGGCAGGGGAGCCCCGCAAATTTGCCCTTGACAGGGACCTCGGGGAATTGGTACATTGCAAACTTCGCCCTCGGGCAGTTGACGGAAGGGTTAATCAACGGCGGGTGGAGTGCCTTCGCGTACGGCCCGCACCGGTAACGAGAGAACTCCATGCAGCAGCCGTACTTCGTCGTCATCCTGGCCCATTCGCTGCACGGCAGGCTGAGGCGATTTCAGGTACCCCAGCGTGTGGTTTACCTGATCCTCGGCTTTGCCCTGCTGGGCTGCGTCTCGATGTTCGGGTTCGTGTCCAGCTACGTCCGGATGGCCTGGAAAGTGGCCGGCTATAACTCGTTGCGCGAGGAAGTTCAGGCCCTGCGGGCCCGTTACGAGAACCTGGAAAGGGAAGCGCACCAGACGCAGAACCAACTGGCCACGCTCCAGCTCTTCGCCACGCAGGTCTCGGTCGCTTACGGAATCAAGGAAAAGCTGGAAGGGCCCGCGGACATCTCCGGCGAGGGGCGCCTGGTTCCCACCTTCCACGAAACCCTCCAGGAGTACAGTTTCCTGCGCTCGGCGACTTTCTCACGGTTCCGCCATTTCAGTCCCCGATGGCGCGCCAACGCAAGGCCCGACATCTGGCCGGTGGAAGGACGACTTCAAGGGTCGTTCGGCATGCGCATAGACCCGTTTTCGGGTGAGGGCAGTTTTCACCGGGGCGTAGACATCACGGCGCCCTACGGCTCGCCGGTGCGCGTGACGGCCGACGGCGTGGTCGTGCAGGCAGGTTACCTGAGCGGCTACGGCCGGCTCGTCGTCGTAGACCACGGCAACGGGATGCAAACCTGGTACGCGCACCTGTCGCGCATCTCGGTGATTCCCGGCCAGGAAGTCCGCCGCGGTGAAATCATTGGGGGAGTCGGAACTTCCGGTCGTGTGACGGCGCCCCACCTGCACTACGAGGTTCGCATCGCGGGCAATCCCGTCAATCCCTATCACTACCTGCGCAGCTCGCTGCTGGGACCGCCGCGCCGGGACCTGCCGTTCTGAGGACCGCGGGCTTGCCAACCAGACGGACGCAATAACGTATACTACAGGCTTTGGGCTGGTAAATCCCTGCGATGGAGAGCGCCGATGGCCGCCGTGAAAACTGCGCCTTTGCCCGCCCCGCCTGAAACCACAGGGAGCGACCCTGAAGCCGACCTTGCCTGGCGTTTCCTTCACTACATGTTCTTGATGCGCGAGGTCGAGGAGCGCATCGAACGAAAACTGTACCGTCAGGGCAAAGTGGTCGGGGGCGTGTACTCCGGGCGCGGGCAGGAAGCCATCTCGGTGGGCGCCGGGCTGACTGCCGATCCCGAAGACGTGCTCTTTCCCTGTCACCGGGACATGGCGCTGTACTTCATTCGCGGAGTCCATCCGCGCGAGGTGTTCGCCCAGTATATGGGACGGGTGGGCGGCCTGACCCGCGGCAAAGACGGCAACATGCACATGGGCGACATGAAGCGCCGCCTGGTGGCCATCATCAGCTCGATTGGGGCTTCGCTGCCGGTGGCGGCCGGGGCCGCGCTCGCCCTGAAATACCGCGGCTCGCGCAATATCGCCTACGTGTTCTTCGGCGACGGGGCCACCAGCCGGGGCGATTTTCATGAGGGCGTGAACTTCGCCGCCGTGCAGAAACTGCCGCTGGTGCTCATCTGCAACAACAACCAGTACGCCTATTCGACGCCGCTCGAGTTGCAGATGGCGTGCGCCCACGTGGCGGATCGCGGTCCGGGCTACGGGATCCCCGCCGAAATCGTGGACGGCAACGACGCCTTTGCCGTCTACCAGGCCGCCAAACGGGCCGCCGACCATGCGCGTCGCGGCCTGGGTCCCTACCTGGTCGAGTGCAAGACCTTCCGCATGTCCGGCCACTCGGCCCACGACGCCGCCGAGTACGTGCCCAAGCGCCTGTTCGAGGAGTGGGCGGCCAAAGACCCCATCCTGCGCATGGAGCGCCTGATGCTGGAGCGCGGCTGGGCGGACCGGCAGGATCTGGACGCGCTCTATGCCTCCTTGCGGCAGCAGATTGACGAAGCCGTCCAGTGGGCGGAAAACAGCCCTTACCCGGATCCCTCCGAGCTGACCACCAACGTCTACGAAGCGAGCTGAGCCATGCTCGTGACCTATCTGGAAGCCATTCGCCAGGGCATCTGGGAAGAGATGGAGCGCGATCCCGACGTGCTCCTGCTGGGCGAGGACGTGGCCGTCTACGGCGGCCCGTTCAAGATCAGCAAGGGGATGCTGGAGCACTTCGGGGCGCGGCGCGTCATTGACACGCCGCTGGCCGAGGCGGCCATCGCCGGCGCCGCCATCGGCGCAGCGTTGATGGGCTTGCGGCCCATCGCCGAAATGCAGTTCGCGGATTTTCTGCCCTGCGCCTTCGACCAGATCGTCAACTTCGCGGCCAAATGCCGCTACCGCTGGGGCGCCGCGGTCCCGATGGTCGTCCGCGCGCCGTGCGGCGGCGGCGTTCACGGCGGTCCGTTCCACTCGCAGTGTAACGAGGCGTGGTTCGTGCACACGCCGGGCCTGAAAGTGGTGATGCCGGCCACGCCTTACGACGCCAAGGGCCTCATCAAATCCTCGATCCGGGACAACGACCCGGTCATCTACTTCGAGCACAAAGGGCTCTACCGCCGCATCAAGCAGGACATCCCCGAAGGCGACTACACCGTGCCCATCGGCCCGGCGGCCGTGATCCGCGAAGGACGTGATCTTTCGATCATCACTTACGGCGCCATGGTCTGGGTGGCGCAGGAAGCGGCCGAGACGCTGGACAAGGAAGGCGCCTCGGTCGAGATCGTGGATGTCCGCACGTTGCTGCCCCTGGACGAAGAGACCATCCTGGCCAGCGTGCGAAAGACCTCGCGCGCCCTGGTGCTCCATGAGGCTACGCTGACGGGGGGCGTGGGCGGCGAGATCGCCGCGCGCATCGCGGAAAAGGCCTTCGATTGCCTCGACGCGCCGGTGGTGCGGGTGGCGGCGCCGGATACGCCGGTGCCGTTCAGCCCGCCTCTGGAAGAGGCCTTCCTGCCCAACACGGCGCGCGTTCTGGAAACAGCCCGTCGGCTGCTGGCTTATTGAGGTCGGGCGGAAACCGACGCGGATCCCTGTGGCGACGGAACCGGCTCAATGGCCGTGGTCGCGAGCCGAGCCGTTGGGCCGGGGAGGCGGCGTCGGAGCGCTCTTGCGGGCGAACAGGCGTCGCGGATCGAGCAGGTGCTTCGGCCGGAAGCGCCGTTGCGACCAGGCGTAGCCCGGCTCGAACCGGATCCCCAGAAAATAGCCCGTGTCGCGAAACACGCAGTAGCGGACCCGTCCAAACAAATCAAGCTTGGGATGTTCCAGCCGGACAACGGTCTCTTCGGCGATGGGGGTGTCCAGTTGCAGACAAGCTCCCGAGTGGGAGATGTCCTCGAGGTTGGCGATCGCTTCACGCTGCCGGCCCGATTCGTCGGTCCAGCGGACGCGAATCAGGTCGGCGCAAAGCATGCGCGGTTCCGCGCGGCGCTCCTGCATACACCCCCTTGATCGGCGGGGCGCAGCCAGACTTTAGAAAAGCAAGGATCTGAGCCCCGCCGAAAACCAGGCTTAGATCCGATTGAACATTTCCACCACTTTTTGCAGCGACTTGTATTGCTTGATTAAGGGGACCATCTTGGTCTCGCGCTCGTCAATTTCCTGAGCCCGCTTGAGGACCTGCTCGGCCTTGTCTGCGGGAACCACCACCACGCCGTCCTCGCCCGCCACGATGATGTCGCCGGGCCGCACGGTGACGCCCGCGCAGGTCACCGGCACGTCCCGCGCCACGCTGGCGTAGCGGCCCACGCTGGTTGAGGGAACCACCCCGCGCGCATAGACCGGCAGCGCCAGGGCGCGCAACTCGGCTATGTCGCGCACGCTGCCGTCTACCACCATGCCGGCCATGCCGCGAGCTTTCGCGGTGGTGCCCATCAATCCGCCCATGCCGGCCACGTCCAGGGTCCCTTCCACGACAATGACGCCCACCTGGCCGGGCCGCGCGTTGTCAATCATCTCGATCGAGTGTTTGGCGCTCAGCGTGGCCGTGGCCTTTTCCGGCGGCGCGGGTCGCAGCAAAGCGGTCGTGGCGCGACCCACGAAAGCCCCCGGGATCCTGGGTTTCATGTCGTGCGACATGAAACCGCGCTGCCCCACCACCTGATCCACCGCATCGGCGACCGAGGCCACGGTGGTCTTGCGGAAGCCCTCGATCAGAGGATCGCCCGCCGGGGCCGTCGCCCGCTGCGCAGCCTGAAATCCACCAAGCAACAACACACCAACCGGAGCAAGCAGGATTGCGTAACGTCGCTTGATTTTCATGGCCTTCATTCTACACCCGTCCGCGGCGTGCGATAGCGGCGCTCGTACTCGCTGCGCGTGGCGAGGCTCATGCGGTCCAGGGCGCGGTCCACGGCCAGGATCCCTTCCAGGTGATCCATCTCATGCTGGAGCAGCTCGGCCAGCGATCCCTCGGCTTCCAGACGCTGAAGCTGACCGGCGGAGTCCGTGTAGCGCAGGCGCACGCGCCGGGAACGTTCCAGGTACACGAGCAGGTCAGGGAACGAGAAGCAGTCGTCCCAAAGCCGGAACTTTTCATCGCTCAGGAACTCCCACTCGGGGTTGATCAGCGAATACGGCGTGCCTTCGAACTCGAGGTAGATCACGCGGACCGGCTCGCCGATCTGCACAGCGGAAATTCCACGTCCGAATCCGTGGGTGCGGCGGAACTCATGCAGGGTCGCGCGCAGATCGCGCAGAATGAGGAGAGCCTGCGCGGGCGTCTCCACGGGCCTGGAGACCTCGCGCAGCATGGGGTCGCCCAATTGCAGGATTCTTCGCGCGGGCATATCTCTCATGCTACAACTCGCCGCCCGGCGGCTCCGCTATAGTAGTCGAGTCCATGACGGCGCGGGAAAAGGCGCTGCGGCTGATCGTCCGCTTGACCGTGTTCACCGTGTTCAGCCTGGCGGGCCTGCGGCTTCTGGGCACGTTGCTGTATTGGCTGTCGGGCAATCTGCTGCTGACCAGCGTTCTGGCCGTATTTGTGACGGCCGCCGCGGTCAACGCGCTGCTGATGCGAATTTACGAGGCGGCCGGGCTGGTCCAGGTGGGATTGCAATGGAGCGCGGAGACGCGGCGGAACCTTTTGATCGGGCTGGCCGCGGGCGCGGGATCGGCGGGGTTGCTGCTGGCAGGCGCGGTGCTCTCGCCGGCGGCCGAGATCGAATCGGCGGGCGGAGGCCGGACCGAGTGGCCGGTAATCGTGTTCGTCGGCTTCCTTTTGTTGTTGGGAGCGGCGGGAGAGGAGATGCTCTTTCACGGCTACGGCTTTCAGATCCTGCTCGCGGGAATTGGGCGGTGGGCCGCGATCCTGCCCGTGAGCGCGCTGTTCGCTGTAGCGCACACCGGAAACCCCCAGATCACGCCGCTCGGGGTCGTGAACACCTTCGGCTGGGGCGTTCTGCTCGGATATGCCTTCTGGCGCAGCGGAGATCTCTGGCTGCCCATCGGTTTGCATGCAGGCTGGAATCTGACGCTGCCGCTGGCCGGAGTCCCGCTGAGCGGGTTTACAATGAACTTGACGGGCTACACGGTGCGCTGGAAAGCCGGGCCGCTGTGGAGCGGGGGTGAATACGGACTGGAAGGGAGCATCCTGACGAGTGCGATTTTGATCCTGTTGCTCGTGGCCCTCTGGCGAATGCCGCTGTCGCGCCAGACCCCTTTCCTGCTGCAAGCCCGTGAGGAGGGCTGAATGCACCGCCTGGCATGGTGGCTGGTTCTCGCGACGACGGTCCTGGCAGTTGCCCAGGACAAGCCGCGGCCGTTGACGCCCGAGGAGCGTATCGAGCTGATCCGCGGCCTGACGGCTGAGTACGCGACGGCGAAAATCCTGCTGCCTCGCTCCAAAAAGGCCCTCAGTGTGGATCTGAAAGGCTCCTACGACAAGGCCGAATGGCAGGCGCTGGCGCGAGAGCACGGCCCGGCGGCGCGCGCCGGCGACCTGGTGCAGATCACCAAGGTCTCTCTCGAAAACGACCGCATCGTTTTCGAAATCAACGGCGGTTTCCGCGGCGGGCGCAAGTGGTACGAGCGCATCCAGGTCACCGGCGGGATGGGCACGCGCACGGTGCCTCTGGGCGGGGGGCCTTACACCGTAGCGCCCGGCGGAACCTCGATCGCGCTCATCTTCGACCGGCGACTGCCGCCCCTGAAAGCCGCCGAAGTGAAAAAGCTGCTGGCGCCGGTGCTGGACTTCGAGAAGCGCTCGGCGACCGAGCAGTACATCGAAACCCTGCCGCCCCCCATCCGCCAGGCGATCCAGGAAAAGCGCGCCGTGGAGGGCATGGATCGCGATCAGGTCCTTCTTGCCCTGGGACGCCCGGTGCGCAAGGTACGGGAAACGGTGGATGGTCGCGAACTCGAAGACTGGATCTACGGCCAGCCTCCCGGACGCATCGTCTTCGTGACGTTCGAAGGCAACAAGGTGATTCGCGTCAAGGAGACCTACGCCGGGCTGGCCTCGGAAGCTCCCTCGATCCCCGTGCCCCGCTGAGCGGCTGGAGCGAACAGGCGATAGCCGGGATTGGGCGGGAACCATCGTTCGAGCAGTTCGAGGCGCGCGCGTAACCACGAAGCAGGCAGGTGCTCGGGCCCTGTACGGAGGGTCACATCGTGCCACAGGCAGTGCACGTACTCGGCTGCCGTCGAGGCGAACGAGGCGCGCGCGTAAGCTTCCAGCCGCCGCATGCTGCGCGCG
>Ga0197142_1000845_pt1 | contig 28656 bp, 18 predicted proteins | sample GBS60_MetaG_FD_148614 | JGI IMG/M metagenome (GOLD analysis project Ga0197142, IMG submission 148614) | Sediment microbial communities from Great Boiling Springs, Gerlach, Nevada, United States - GBS 60_MetaG | ecosystem: Environmental > Aquatic > Thermal springs > Hot (42-90C) > Sediment... | reverse complement strand
GTTCAGCCGAGGTCCACAACCACTTGCCCAACCGCTCGCGATTGTGCGCCACCACGTGGGAGGCGGCCTCGAGAATGTTCTTCGTCGAGCGGTAATTCTGCTCCAGACGCACCACCACCGCGTCCGGGAAATCGCGCGTGAATTCGAGAATGTTGCGAATGTCGGCGCCGCGCCAACTGTAAATGGACTGATCCTCGTCGCCCACCACGCAGACGTTGCGGCGCTGTTCCGTCAGCAGCCGCATCAGTTGGTACTGGCTGCGGTTGGTGTCCTGATACTCGTCAATCAGCAGGTGGTGGATGCGCTCGTTGTAAAGGGCGCGAAGCTGATCGTTGTGATGCAGGAGCCGCACCGCTTCGAGCAGCAGGTCGTCGAAATCCAGCGCGTTGGCCTGCCGCAGCCGCGCTTCGTATTCGTCCCACACGGCCGCCAGCCGCTTCAGTCGGGGATCGCGCGCCGCGGCCGCCATCTCCTCCGGCGTCTGGCTGTGATTCTTGGCGAAGCTGATGCGCGCCAGGGCCGTGCGGTAGGGCATGAAGTGTTTCTCGTCCAACCCCATGTGCCGGTAGACGGCCTTGATGACGGCCAACTGGTCGTCCTCGTCGTAGATGGTGAACTGCGGCGTGAAACCCGGCCGCAGTTCGGCCAGCGAGCGCCCGTCGCGCCGCAGGATGCGCACGGCGAAGGAATGGAACGTGGAAACCGTCAGCCCGGCGGCCGAGCCGCGCCCGGCGAGCAGCGTCTCGACGCGCTCGCGCATTTCATCGGCGGCCTTGTTGGTGAAGGTCACGGCCACGATGCCGTAAGGCGGGACGCCGCGGGCGTGGATCAGCCACGCGATGCGGTGCGTGATCACGCGCGTTTTGCCGCTCCCGGCCCCGGCCAGAATCAACAGGGGCCCCTCGCCGTGCTGCACGGCTTGCCGTTGCTGTTCATTGAGGCCCTCGAGGAAATCCATGAGTCGGGGCACGTTGCAGGCGTGCGGTTCATCATGATTCTAACACGCAGCGACAGCGAGGCCCTGTGGGAAAGGTTGGTGGCCTGACGCGCCTCGTAGCGGGATGCAGTCGCTCTGGTCCGTGCAGCCGGCGTCCCCCGCACGATGAAGGATTGTGTTCGTGGCGCCAGGTTCGACTCTGAAATTAGTCTTTTGCCGCTCGCGGCGCCAGGAGTTGCAACTCTGAAATTAGTTTTTGATGGACACTTAACTCACGCCGACTTATAATCTTCCCGTGGTTCGATGAAAACAGGGGGCACTATGATTTGCGAATGGAATGTCGGTCACAGAATCTTTTTGCTTGCGGTCTTTTGCCTGCCCGTCCTGGCCCAGTTCGAGACCGCAGGCGTGCTGGGAACGGTCCGCGATTCCTCCGGCGCCGTCATTGTCGGCGCGTCGGTGACGCTGATCAGCCAGGATACCGGAATCCAGTCCCGGACCACGACGGATGAGAACGGGAACTACATCTTCCTGAACGTGCGCGTAGGCCGTTACACGGTTACCGCCGAGGCGCCCGGCTTCGCCAAGTTTTCCACCAGCGACGTGATCGTCAACGTGAACGCGCGGCAGCGCGTGGACATCGTGCTTCAGCCGGGGGCCGTGACCGAGGTGGTCGAAGTGCGAGGCGTCGCGGCCGCCCTGCAAACCGACAGCAGCGAAAAAGGCCAGGTGGTGGGAGCCCAGCAGATCGTCGAACTTCCCTTGAACGGGCGCAACTTCTCGGATCTGGCCTTACTCGCCACCAACATCCGCAAATCGCCCATTGGCATGAAGGCCACCACACCGCGGGAGGGCGCCTTCAACGTCAACGGGATGCGTAGCACGTACAACAACTTTCTGCTGGACGGCATGGACAACAACGCCTATTCCACCTCCAACCAGGGCTTTTCCAATCAGGTGGCCATCCCCTCGCCCGACGCCGTGGCCGAGTTCAAGGTGGTGACGAGTAACTTCAGCGCCGAATACGGTCGCGTCGGCGGAGCGGTGGTCAACGTGGTCATGCGCAGCGGAACCAACCGCGTGCATGTCACCGCCTACGAATTCTTCCGCAACACGAGGCTGAACGCCGTGGGATTCTTCAAGCCGGCCGGCGGCGTCAAGCCCGTGCTCAATCAGAACCAGTTCGGCTTTACCGTCGGTGGACCGTTTGTCAAGAACCGGCTTTTCTATTTCGCCGATTACGAGGGTTTCCGGCTCATTCGCAAGGCGCTATATATCGCCAGCATCCCCAACATGAACGACCGGGCGGGCATCCTCCCCGTGGCAGTGTACAACCCGCTGACCGGCAGGCTCTATCCGGCGGGCACGCGAGTGGAGATGACCCCCTTCGCGCGGAAAGTCCTCTCGGAGCTTCCGCCGGTTCCCCCTGGCCCCGGGCGAAGCAACAACTATCAGTTGCTGCGACTCATGCCACGGGAATTCGCGGACAAGTACGACGCCAAGATTGACGGGCAGATCCGTTCGGACATGAGCGGCTTTCTGCGCTGGAGCCAGCGCAAGAGCAATGCGTTTTATTTCCCCTTCCTGGAGGGTCCTTCCGGCGGGTCCGGCGATGGTTACGTGCGCGTGCTGGCCCAGTCCGCCGCGGCGGGCTTCACATGGACTGTTTCGCCCGCCTCCCTGGTGGAGCTGCGACTCGGCTTTACGCGAATCCTCGGCGGCAAGCAACCTCCTTTCCTTGGCGGGCCGAGCATGGAAGAGCTCTACGGCATACCCGGTCTGCCCACTTCACGCGAGCTGACCGGAGGTTTGAACACCCAGAACATCAGCGGATTTACCACCGGCATCATCGGCCGCCAGGCTACCAATCCGCAATTCCAGAACCCCAAGACCTGGAATCCCAAGGTCAATTATTCGCGCATTGTCGGCCGGCACACCTTTAAAGTCGGCGGGGAAATGCAAATCATTCACACCCAGGTGATGGACATCAACCCCGTCTACGGCCTGCTGGGTTATGCGGGTCAGTTCAGTCGGCCGACCTGCGCGTTGCTCGGCCAGCCGGCGGGCTGCACCATACCCGCAGACCCGGCCAGTTACAACCTGGCCGATTTCATGTTCGGCCTGCCCAGCCAGATCCAGTTAGCCAACTGGCTGGTAGGCAATTACCGGCAGCGGATGTACTTCTTCTATTTGCAGGACGATTACCGGGTAAGTCCCAGACTTACGCTCAACATGGGCCTGCGCTGGGAGTTCGCGACGCCGCGCTGGGAGCGCGACGACGTGTTGTCCAACTTCGATCCGGTGGGCGTGCGCATGGTCACCGCCCGCCGCGGCAGCCTTGCCGAGCGGGCCTTGGTGGATCCGGATTACCGGGACTGGGGGCCGCGCTTCGGCTTCGCCTACTCCATGACGCCCAAGCTGGTGTTCCGCGGCGGCTACGGCATCAGCTACACCTTCCATAACCGGCTGGGCAGCGCCGACCTGCTCGGTATGAATGGCCCACAGGTGGTTTGGGCGACGATTGATCAGAGCATTCCGCCCGGAGGCCCGGTCCCCGCGGGATTCCGTACCATCTACACCGCTTTTCCTCCGGGCATGACCAGCCCGGCCAACTTCGATCCCGTCCGGGCCAACGTGGCTTACATTCCGCGCGACACCCGCTGGCCCTACGTGCAGACCTGGTTCGCGAGCGTTCAGCGCGAACTGCCGGGAAGCTGGATCGTGGAACTGGGCTACACAGGCAACCACAGCTTGCGACTGCCCGTGTTGTCCGACTATAACCAGGCGCTGCCGAACCGGCCCGGCCAAAATCTAGGAATCCAGGCCCGTCGCCCGATTCCGACGTTCGGCCCCATCACTTGGGTGAACCCTGCCGGCCAGACCGTCTATCACGGACTTTCCCTGCGGACCGAGCGCCGCGTCACCCGCGGCTTGTATTTTCTGAACTCCTTCACGTGGTCCAAGGCGCTGGGCAACTCCGAACAGGCGCTCGAGGTCAACGCCACCGTGCAGAATATCCGTGACCTGCGCAACGAGCGCGGGCCGACCAGCTACGACAGCACGGTGATCAACGTCACGACGTTCATTTACCAGTTGCCCTTCGGCAAGGGTCAGCGCCTGGGCAGCGGCTGGAACAGCGTGCTGGATGCCGTGGCCGGCGGCTGGCAGCTCAGCGGGATCAACTCGTACTATTCCGGGCGTCCGGTCAACGTCATTTACACGCCCACCACGGCGATGGACGTTACGGGGCGGCTGGCCGAGTGGCGAGGCGGCGCGCAGATGCGTCCCAATCTGGTGGGCGATCCCAAGCGGCCGGCAGGGGCGGATAAAGTCCGGCAGTACTGGAATCGCGCCGCTTTCGCCCTGCCGCCGGTGGACAATCCCTTTGGCAACCTCGGGCGGAACGTTCTGCGCGGCCCCGACTTCTGGCAGTGGGACGTGGGCGTGCACAAGAACTTCCGTCTGCCGGCGCGCGAAGGCGCGGCGCTGCAATTTCGCGCCGAGTTCTTCAATATCCTGAACCGGACGAACTTCGAGCAACCGGCCAATAACATCAGCGGGGCTGACTTCGGCACCATCCGCAGCGCCTATCCTCCACGGCAGGTCCAGTTCGCGCTCAAGCTGATGTTGTGATCGGGGCGCGGCGCGTGGGGCGTCCGAGCAGGAGCTACAGGCGCACTTTTGGCTCGACCGAGATGGTCCGCGGGCGCGGGCGGTCTTCACGACCGCGCCCGCGCTCCGGTTCCAGCGCAATCGTCACGGTCATCTCCTGCCGGTTGCGGACGATGGTGAGCTGCGCCGATCCTTTGTCGCGCAGCCTGCGCAAGCGGCTGGAGATTTGCGATGGGGAGCGGACAGTTTCTCCCTCCACCTTGGTGATCACATCGCCTGCTTTCAAGCCGGCTTTCTCGGCTGGGGTCCCTTTCAGCACCGAGCGCACCAGCACGCCTTCTTTGACGCCGAAGAATTCGGCCAGTTGGTCGGTGAGGGACTCGGCCTCGACGCCCAGCAGGGCGCTGCGCCAGGAGAGGATGAAGGCGCGCGGCGCGTCCACCTCGATCCGGAGATCGCGCAACTGTTCCCGCAGGCGCTCCATGTCGGCGCGGAACTCCGGCCCCAGCGACCAATCGGCGGCGCGGCGGCGACCGAGGGTCGCGGCCACGGTCTGGGTGGCGCCGTCGCGGCTGATCAGCAGCGTGACGCGGCGTCCGGGTGGCGTTTCGCGCACCATGCGGACAAATTGTTGCGTACCTTCGACGCGCTGGCCGTTGTACTCCAGCACCACGTCGCCGGGCTTCAGGCCAGCTTTCTCGGCCGGGCTGTCGGGCTCCACGCGCGTGATCTCGACGCCCCTCTCTTCGGAGAGCTTGAGCGCCTTGGCGCGCTCGGCATTAATTTCAGCCACTCCGATGCCCAGATAAGCCCGCGCAGGCAGCGGGGCTTCCAACGGTTCCGGTGGCGCCGGCGGGGGTGGAGGCGGCGCCGGTTGGGCGAGGACGACCAGATCCTCGACATCATATGCGGGCTGGGCCACAGCCAGGCCAACTGCCAGCACGGATAGCAACACGACCTGTGCCATTGTCATCGGTGTATCCTCCTTGCCGGGCAAACTACGGCGCCAGTGGGCTGCCCGGCGCAGTTTGTCCGGTCCTTTTGAGGTAGATCGAGCCCGCCGGGGCGTACAACCGCAAGCGAGGCCCGCCGCCGTTGAGGCTACCTCGCGCTTCGATGCCCGCCGGGTTCCTGCGAGTGGCGATCCCGGCGAACTCGGAAAGCAGCACGGCATGTTCGGCCCCGGCTCGGGCTTCCAGGCTCACCGATATGTTGGACGGAAGAAAAACCGTAATGTCACCGGCGGCAGTTTGCAGCTCGGAATCCTGCAACTTGACGCCCGGCTGGAACGCGACCACGAGGTCGCCGAAGCTGGTCGCGGCATGCACCGGGCCGGCGACGTTCTCCAGGTGGATCCTGCCCGAGCCCGAATGGGCGCGGACGTGGGCGGCCCGGCGAATGCGGATATTTCCGGCGCCGCTTTGGGCTACTGTGGGTCCCGAGACGTCTGCGACCTCGATGGTTCCGCCGGCGGTGGAGACCGAGACGGATGAAGCGCCTTCGACGCGAATATTGCCGCCTCCGGTAGCGGCGCGGACCGAACCGCGGCTGCCGCGGATAACGATCGCGCCGCCGGCCGTCAGAAACTCTGCGGCGCCGTCGAGATCCTGCGCCGTGATGGTTCCGCCGCCGGAGAAGCAGCGGACCGATCCCCGGATGCGAGCCAGCCGGATGCTGCCTCCCGCGACTTGCACGTCCAGGGAACCGTCCACTTCCTCGATCGTCACCGGACCGGCGGCGCTTTGCACGCGCAAGCGACCTTGCAGGCCGCCGGCGCGGACGCCCCCCGATTCGCAGTGCAATTCGATCTCGCGCAAGCCGCGCGGAACGCCCAGCCACAGGGAGGAGCGCGCACCGGCATCGCGGGGCGCGCGCACCGCCATCTCCAGCCATTCGCCACGGCGGGTGGTTTGGACGAAGATCCGCTCGAGATACCGGCGCGCGGCCTCCTCGGCTGGGGCACGCACCCGCTTGCCAAGGCGATAGCTCAGTTGCGCGTGGTTCTCGCCGCGCACGGTAAGATCGCCGGGGGATGAAACGCGCAACCGCACCGCGCCGGAAAGCGGCGTCGTCGAGTTGACGGTCTGGACCCAGTAGCCGTCTTCTCGCCGCGGCCCCTCAGTGGGCTGGGCCATGGCCGCTGCCAGCGCGCCGGCGGAGAGCCAAATCAAACAACTCCTCATCAGAACGTTCCGACGGAGGCATTCAGCTCCTGCAAAGCCTGGCGGCAACGCAGGCGGACGTAGTCGTTGCTTTCCTGCTGCACGATCTCTTGCAGCAGGCCCACCAGCTCGTCGCGGCGACGGTGCTCGATCAACAAATCAATGGCCTGAATGCGGACGCCGGGATTGTCGTCCGAGCGCAGAATGCGGGCCAGCGTCTGGCGAACGTCGGCCTCCGCGGCGAAGGGTTTCAGGGCCTCGAGGGCCTTGAGCCGCACGCCCGGGTCGGGATCGTGCTGGGCGGCTTCCAGCAGAGCGCGGCGCACCGGCTCCTGTTGAGCGCGGGCGCCAAGCAGGTCCACCGAATCCAGGCGAAGGCCCGGGTCCGCCGCCTCGCGCGCCGCAGCCAGCAGCCATTGCTGGATCGGTTCCTCGTCCAGCCTTCCGCGCAGCGTCCGCTGGCGCCGTTCTTCGATGCTGACCCGGACCTTGCCGCCCGGTTCCTGCTCGATGAAGCGAATGCGCGCCGAAAGCGGGTCGGGCGGCGGCTCGGTCACAGCCGGCGTGCTCCAGCGGCCCACCCAAAAACCCAACGCCACGAGCGCGCTCGCCGTGGCCAGGCGGACGGCCCAGGCCGGGCGGAGTGCGAACCACCGCCACAGGCTCCGCTTCGGGGCAGCCGCTTGCAATCGCTCGTGCAATTGGCTGCGGCAACGCTCGAGGAGGCCGGCGGGAGGCTCCGTGCGGCCGCGCTCGAGCAAGGCGTGAATGGCGCGCAGCTCGTCGAGATGCCGGCGGCAGGCGGCGCATGAAGCCAGGTGATCTTCCAGGGCTTGTTCCTGATCGAAGGACAGCTCACCGTAAAGGTACAAATCGAGGGTTCGGGTTGCAGCTTCACAATCCATGTCGCCCTCCTGTGGCCGGCACAGATGGCCCTGTCATATGAGATCCCCCAATGCGGCGCGCAGTTTCTGCGTGGCGCGAAACAGGCAGGTCTTGACGGCCTCTTCGCTGGATCCCGCGATCTCTCCAATGGTCTTGAGTCGCAGGCCTTGAAAATGGCGCAGTTCGAAGACCATTCGTTCACGGGGCGTCAACCGCTCCAGGGCCTGCCGTATGCGCTCAGCCGCCACGCGGTTGACAAGCACCCGTTCGGGGTCGGCCTCGGGCCGTTGCTCGGCCACGGTCTCCAGGGGACTGCGGAACCCGTCGCCACTGTCGCCGCCGGCCTGTTCCTCGCGAGAGGTTTTGCGCTTGCGCAGGTAATCCAGGCAGAGATTCCACGCGATACGGTAAAGCCAGGTCTGGAAGTTGGAATCGGCGCGAAAGGAGGACAGATTGCGGTAAGCCCGCAGGAACGTCTCCTGATAAACCTCCTGTGCGTCCTCGACCGAACGCAGCATGTTCCAGGCCAGCCGAAGCACACCCCGATCGTGGCCGCGCACCAGCCGCTCGAAAGCTTCCTGATCGCCCCGCTGGGCGGCGCGGATCAACTCCGCTTGCTCGCGGCTGACGCCGCCAACCTCCGTGGCCGGAGCAGCGTCAGGCTCGGGCGTCACCCACCAAGTATGGACGAAGCAGAGGGATGGAGGTGACGCCGCCGATCGGCGCCGGCGCCGGGGTGCTACAATCGCTGAATTCGATGCCGGATTTCATCGTGGTCGGGGCGGGGATTGCGGGCCTGCGCGCCGCCATCGAGCTCGCCGCCGCCGGTCAGGTGCTCGTCATCGCCAAGGAAAGCCTGCGGGAGTCTTCCTCCGAATACGCGCAGGGAGGAATTGCGGCGGCGCTGGGCGAGGATGACTCCGTGGAGCTGCACGCGCAGGATACGTTGGCGGCGGGGGACGGGTTGTGCAATCCCGAAGCGGTGCGCCTGCTGGTGCGCGCCGCGCCGGCGGCGATCTCGGAGCTGATCGAATGGGGCGCCCAGTTCGATCGTGAGGACTCGCGTCTGGCGCTGGGTCGGGAGGGCGCGCACAGCCGCCGGCGGATTTTGCATGCCCAGGGGGATTCCACGGGCAGCGAGATCGCGCGAACCCTGTACCGCAAGGCCTCGTCCCTGCCCACCGTACATTTTCAAAGCTATTCCGCGGTAACGGACTTGCTGCTGGCCGATGGCGAGGTGGCGGGCGTGATGGTGTGCGATCCTGTCAGCCGGCGTTCGATCGCGATTCATGCGCACGCCGTATTGCTGGCGACGGGCGGCTTGGGCAGAGTTTACCGCGTCACCACCAACCCCGAGGTGGCGACCGGCGACGGCGTGGCGGCCGCCTGGCGCGCCGGCGCCGAGCTGGGCGATCTCGAGTTTGTGCAATTTCATCCCACCGCCCTGCACCTGGAGGGAGCTCCGCCGTTCCTGCTTTCGGAAGCCCTGCGCGGCGAAGGCGCCGGTCTGATCAATTCGCGCGGCGAACGATTCATGTCCCGCTATCATCCGCTGGGCGATCTGGCCCCGCGCGACGTGGTGGCGCGGGCCATCGTCTCGGAAATGATGCGCACCGGCAGCGAGCACGTTTGGCTGGATATGAGGCCGCTGGGCGAGGAACTGTTGCGCCGGCGCTTCCCGCGCATCTACCAGACCTGTTTGCGCTACGGCGTGAATCCGCTGAGCGAACCGGTTCCCGTTCACCCCGCAGCGCACTACGCCATGGGCGGGGTGTGGACCGACCTCGAGGGCCGGACCTCGCTGCGGAGGCTGTTCGCCGCGGGCGAGGTGGCGGCGACGGGGGTGCACGGGGCTAACCGCCTTGCCTCCAACTCCCTGCTCGAGGCCCTGGTGTTCGGCGCGCGCGCGGGTCAGGCCATGCGCGAGCTGGCCGGCCGGGCGCCTTTGCGGCCGGGCCGGCCGCCGGAGGCCGGCTTCCCTTCGATCAGCCCCGAGGAGCTGCGCTCTCTGGCGTGGGAAAACTGCGGGATCGTGCGGGCAGGCGAGCGACTGGCGCGAACCTGTGAGATTCTGGAAGCAGTACCCTTGCTGCGCAGCGCCGAGCCGCGCAGGGAACTGTTCGAGATCCGCAACATGCACACCGTCCTCTGGCTGATCGCGCGTTGCGCGCTCGCCCGGCGAGAAAGCCGCGGCGCCCACTACCGCACGGATTTTCCCGACAAGGACCCCAAGTTCGCCAGACATTCCCGGGTGAGCAGGCGCCATGACGTGGAATTCGTCTGAGAGCGGGCGGATCGCCGCGTGGCTGAGCGCAGTTCTCCCGGGACGGATTTGGGCGGCCCACGTTCGCGGACGGCGGGCGGCCGCGGATGATCAGGAGCAAGGGCCTGTGCCGCAGGGGGGAGTGTTTGGATGAGCGAAGCGACCAAGCGGGCGGACGCGGCACGGCCCACACGGGCCTGGAGCGCCCTGGCCGGTTTGCACCGCGGCGTGTTGGGCGGGCTGGTTATGGTCGGCTGGTTCCTGCTGGTTTCCAGCCTGTTGCGCCAGCCGACGTGGACCGTGCCCAATCTGCTGGCGACCCTGATCAATCAGGACGCCCTTCTGCGTCGCGGTTTCGGCTGGACCTCACTGGTAGGCGTCGCGCTCACGGTCTTCGTGACGGGGCTGATCGGAGCTGCTTTCGGTCTGTTGACGGGGACCGTGCGCAGCCGACTCCGCTTGCTGTTGCTGGGCATTCTGGCCGGGCTGGTGACCTACTGGATCACCGGCGCGCTCGTTTTCCGCCGGCTTGGCGCCGTGGCCTGGATTTATGCCTCACCGCGCACATTGCTGGTTGCCCACTTGCTGTTTGGGGCGGTGCTCGGGTCTCAATCGCCCCAGCCACGGCACGCGGATCGCATCGAGCCGGAGACGCCGCCGGAGTGATCTCGAAGGCGGGCATTTTGGCTAGAATGGGAATTCGGACTGCGCCTGTGATATCGGCGGTTTCGGAAACCGGGCACAGCCATCGGACGTCGAACCAAGAGCAGCGGGCCTGAGGCCCACGCCCGTCGGTACGCAGGCGCAGGCGGATACGCGGCCAGACCGCCCGCGCGTGCCTGGCGGCATTCCGACAAGACGCAGAATTTGGCTTCGATGAAGGTGAGCAGAGTTGCCCGCCTGTGCTGCGTAGTGGGGCTGGTGGCCGGCTGTTTGTGGATCGCGCCGGCCGCCGCTCAGGCCCCGAGCCGCGAACAACGCCCGAATCCTTTCGAGCCTGTTCCGCAAGCGCCGGAGGCAGAAAAGCCTGCTTCGCAACAGCCCGCGCCGGGTCGTCCTGCGCCTTTCGAGCCCGTCCCGCAGGCGCCGGAGCAGCCCCAGCCGGAGGCGCCGAAGCCCGCAGCCCCGGACAAACCTGCCGGGCCCGCGGAGGCGCCGGCCGCGCCGCCCGAAGACATCATCGAAGCGATCGAGTTCCGCGGCGCCCGGCGCGTGCCGCAGGACACGCTGCGCAGCATGATTTTCTCGCGCAAGGGCGACCGCTACGACGAGGAGACGCTGCGCCGGGACTTCATGCAACTGTGGAACATGGGGCGGTTCGATGACATTCGCCTCGAGGTGGAGCCGGGCAAGACGGGCTGGGTCGTACGCTTTGTGGTGGTCGAGCGACAAGTGGTGCGCAGCATCAAGTACGAAGGCGTCAAATCGGTGACCACCTCGGAAATCCTGGACCGCTTCAAGGAGCGGCGCGTCGGCCTCACCGTGGAATCGCAGTACGATCCCAACAAGGTCCAACGGGCGGTGACGGTGCTGCGCGATTACCTGGCCGAGCGGGGGCGGCAGTTTGCCACCGTGCAGCCGGAGCTGCGGCGGATTCCGCCGTCCTCGGTGGAGATTATCTTCCGGGTGCAGGAGGGCCCCAAGGTCAAGGTCGGCAGGATAGACATCCAGGGCAACCAGGTCTTCAGCGACCGCGCTGTGCGGCGCGCCATGCGCAACCTGCGCCCCGTGGGCATACCGTACTCGATCCTGTTCGAGAATCTGTTCGCCAAAAGTTACGATCTGAGCAAGCTGGAAGAGGACAAGGAGCGGATCCGGGACTGGTACCAGCAGCGCGGCTACTTCCTGGCGCGGGCGCTGGATCATCAAGTCACGATCCGTGACGTCGGCGGCGGCAAGTTCCGCGTGCCCCTGTTTTACATGAACCGCCCCGGCAAGCGGGCCGACATCACGGTGCCCGTCGAGGAAGGGCGTCAGTACCGGATCGCGAAGTTCAACCTGGTCGGGGTGAAGCTGTTCCGCGCGGGCAGCGAGCGGCTGACGCGCGAGCTCTTCCAGATGGGGCCGGGCGACGTGTTCTCCACCGCCAAGTTCCGCAAGGGTCTGGAGAACATGCGGAAGCTGTACGGCGAATTCGGATACATTGACTTCGTGCCCGAGCCCGACTTCCAGCCCTATCCCAACGATGGCAAGCTGGACGTGATCATCCACGCCGACGAGGGCAATCAGTTCTTCGTGCGGCGGATTGACTTTGTGGGCAACACCACCACGCGCGACAAGGTGATCCGGCGCGAGCTGCTGATTGACGAAGGCGATATCTTCAACACGCGGCTGTGGGAACTCAGTATCCTGCGGTTGAACCAGCTCGGCTATTTCGAACAGCTCAAGGAGAACGAGGCGGCGGAGATCAAACGCGATACCCGAACCAACACGGTGGACATCACGCTCAAGGTCAAGGAACGCGGCAAGAATTCCGTGGGCATGACCGGCGGGGTCTCGGGAATCGCGGGGAGCTTCGTGGGATTCAATTACTCGACGAATAACTTCCTGGGCCTGGGCGAGACGCTTTCCATAGATACCCAACTGGGCGACCGGCTGCGGGCCGTTACTTTCGGTTTCACCGAGCCCTATTTCCTGGACCGGCCGATCCAGCTCGGATTCACGGTTTTCACCCAGCGATTCAACTACGATCAGGGGCGCGAGGTTTCGCTCTTCACAGGGCGCAACCTCTTGCCGTACTTCGAGGCGCTGGGCAAGGAGAACCTGATGAATTACGTCTCCCAGGGCCATGGCTTCACGGTGTTCGTAAGTTACCCGTTGCGGCGCACCTTTGCGCGAGTGAGTCTGACTTACGGCTACAGCACGTCCAAGTACGAAGTTCTGACGTCGGCGGCCAAGGCCTACTTCGATTACATCAACTTTCAGGGACTGGGCGGACCCAACACCTTGACCGGCATCCGCACCAGCCAGATCACGCCCTCCTACATCTACAACACGGTGGATCACCCGATCACCCCCACCCGGGGCAAGAGTCTGGCGCTTTCCGTGGGCTTCGCCGGATCGTTTTTGGGCGGCAACGTGAACATGATCCAGCCCTCGGTGGACTTCAAGTGGTTCCGCGGCGGCTTCAAGCGGGGGCACGTGATCGGGCTGCACCTGCTGGGCGCCTTCGTAAGCGGCTACGGCGGGCGGGTGGCGCCGCCTTTCCATCGCTGGTACATCGGGGGCGAGCAGGACGTGCGCGGCTTCGAGATCTGGGGCGTCAGCCCGGTGGCCTATATGCCGAGCGAGGCCCTCATCAACGTGCTCAACGACGATGGCTCGGCGCGCCAGCAGAAAGTGATCGTGGATGGCGTGGAGCAGTTCGTGCCGGTGACGCGGACGATCCCCATCTACCAGATGATCTTTCCGGGCGGGGACGCCCAGGGGATCGGCAATTTCGAATACCGGATCCCGATCGTCGGCCCGGTGAACCTCGCGCTGTTCTTCGACGCCGGTTTGAACAAGATCCTGCGGCCCGGCCAGCTTACGCTCAATCCCGACCGGCTGGCGGAGCTCAACAGCAAGTTCCCGCAAGCGGGCTTTGACGGGCGCGTGCGGATTGCGCCGGGCACGCAGCGGGTCCGGACTTCCACCGGTCTGGAAATCCAGGTGCTGCTCCCCGTAGTGAACGCGCCCTTCCGCGTCTACTGGGCCTACAACCCCACGATCGTACGACGGTTCCTGCAACCGCCCGTGGTCGTGGACCGCTCCAACTTCCCCAATCAGGCGACCTTCGTGAACTCGGTGGTGCTGTTCGGGCAGGCGGTTCCGTTCTGGGAGCGGCGAAGCACCTTCCGCTTCACCATCGGACGCACGTTCTGACGGTGCGGGCGGAACGCAAAGACAGTTTCCGTTATGATAGTAGCGAGCCCGCTTGAAGGAGTGAAATTTCCGTGACCCGTAAGTTCTGTCGGATTGCCTTGGTTACGTACGGACTGGCTTCGACCATGGCCGGTCAGCAGCCCACCAAGGTGGGTATCATCCACATCCAGCAGGCCATCATCAGCACCAAAGACGGGCAGAGGGCCGCGGCTGAACTGCAACAAAAGTTCGACCCCAAGAGGAAAGAACTGGAGAAAAAACAAAGCGAGATCCAGGGGCTCCAGGAGCAACTGCGCCGCGGGGCGAACACCCTGAGCGAGGAGGCGCGCCAGAAGTTGATTCGGGAAATTGACAGCAGGACCCGCGCCTTGAACCGCGAGACCGAGGATGCCCAGGCCGAGTTCGACCAGGAGCAGCAGAAGATTTTGCAAGAGCTGGGCGGGCGGCTGATGCAAGTGATCGACAAATACGCCCGCGATAACGGTTTCGCGCTGATCCTCGATGTCAGCTCGCCCCAGACCCCGGTTTTGTACGCGGCCAATTCGATTGACATCACGCAGGCGATCGTGGAGCTCTACGACAAGAGCGCGCCTTCGGCTCAAGCGCCTGCGGCCGCAACGCCCAAACCCGCCACGCCTGCGGCCAAGCCTGCGGCGCCCCCGAAACCGCCGGGGAGCAAGTAAAGTCCCCCAAAAGATTAGGGGCCGCGACTGCGGCCCCTGGGTCCCACCCCGCTTTCTCGATCCCCGGCCGCAGGTCTGAGGACCTGCTGCCAGTCCCCCTGAGTGATGCGCGACGGGCCGGAGAGCCGGGATCCCAGCCGGCCTGCCCCGGCCCGCCCGCTTATGATGTTTCTAGTTGCTTGGATGCAGGGATGGATGGGGAGGATTCAGGTTTTGGACCGGCGACGGGTGCGTTCCCACAACAGCAGCCCGACCAGCGTCTTGCCATCCACAATGCGCCCGGATCGCAGCCACGCCGCCAGCTCGCGGCGGCTGAACCAGCGGCAACGGATCCGCTCATCGTCATCGGGCCGGGCCTCGCCCGGTTCCAATCCCCTCGCCAGATACAGGTGCATCCGCTCCGTGACATAGCCGGGGCTGGGGTAAAAGGCCAGCAGCTTCTTCCAACGACGCGCACGGTAGCCTGTTTCTTCCAGCAGCTCGCGGCGCGCTGCCGCCAGGGGAGTTTCACCGGGATTGACGCGACCGGCAGGCAGCTCCCAAAGACGCCCGCCCGCGGGAAAGCGGAATTGACGAACCAGCAGCACGCGCTCGCCTGCATCCACGGCGATCACCACCGCCGAGGGTCCATGTCGGACGACTGCCCGCTGCGCCTCGACTCCGCCAGGCTCGACTACATGCTCTTCGGTCACGTGGAAGATTTTGGTGCGGCACAACGTGCGGGATGCCAGGATCTTCATGGCGCCTTTTCATATTGAACGCTGCCGAACTCTTCCAGGGCCGGCCCGATTCGCTCGGCGTCGCCGACCACTACTATGGCTGCGTCCCCGGGCGTCAGGTGGCGCGCCGCGGCGGCCTGTACATGGCCCGCCTCCTGAGCGCGGATCCGGTTCGCGTACTGCTCCAGATAATCCAGCGGAAGGCCCAGCAAGCGCGTGGCGGCCAACTGCGACGCAAGGCCGTGCAGCGTCTCCAGCCGAATCACGAAGACCCCGCACAGGTAGTTTCGCGCAGTTTCCAGCTCGTCGGCAGCGACAGGTTCGCGCCCGATCCGCTCCATGTGCTCGAGAACGGCCGCAAGCGCGTCGGCCAACACCTCGTTGCGGATTTGGGTGACCACTTCCACCAGAGCGGCCTCGCGGTACGCCGTCAGGACGCTGTGCGCGTCGTAGGCGTAACCCCGTTTCTCGCGGATGTCGGTGAACAGGCGGGAGCTGGCGCCGCCGCCCAACACGGTCGTGGCGACCAGCAAGGGGAAATAGTCGGGATCGGTTCGCGTGACGGCCAGGCGGCCGATGCGCACGTCCGCCTGGACGGATCCTGGCCGGTCAATCAGTGCGATGACGCGGCGAGGTGGAGGCGGTGCAGCCGTTTCGCCGTCCTGCGCGGGTTTCGGGGCCCAGTCACCCAGCGCGCCGTCGAGGCGCCCGAGCAGCTCCTCGAAGCGAGGCAGGGCGCCGACCAGCACCAGGATGCCCCGGGACGGGCTCAGGTGGCGCTCATGGAAGGCCGCGATGGCCGAGCGGTCGAGCCGGTCAATCGTCTCCAGCGTCGGTTCCTGACGTGCATAAGGATGAGGACCGAAAACCAGCTCGGCGGCTTTCTCCTGGGCGAGGAAATCGGCCAGGGCCCTCTGGGCAAGCAATTCTTGCCTGCGATTGTTCTTGCGCAGGTTGACCTCTTCTTCGGGAAACACAGGGACGCGCACGACTTCGGCGACCAGCTCGAGGAAGGCATCGAGGTTTTCCGAGAGCACGCTGCCCTCGACGACGAGCGAGTCGGCGCCCGAATGCGCCCGCAAGGAAGCGCCGAGTTCGGCGACGCGCTCGGCGATTTGACGCGCGCTGCGTTGGAGGGTGCCTTGGGTGAGCAGGGCCGCCGTGGTTTCCGAGAGCCCTCGCAGCTCGGCCGGATCGAATTTGGCGCCCGCCGGGAATCCAAGGCGCAGGTGGACGAGCGGCAGGCGGTCGTCGTGGACGGCCAGGATTTCGAGACCGTTGCCGAGCTGCGCCTGGAGGCAGTGCGGCAGGCGAAAGTGTGGGAGATCAGCAGCGAGAGGCGGTCGGGCGATCATCAGGACTCCGAAACTTCCCGGCCTGGCACGATTTCGAGCACGGCGCGCTTTTGGGGGAGGAAGTAGCGCTGGGCGGCGTCGCGCAGTTGCGCGGGCGTCACCTCGGAGAGGATGGCCAGCTCGGTGTTCAGCAACTCGGGGTTGCCGTCCAGTAACTCATAGATTCCGGCGAGCATCGCCCTGGTCCGCGAACTCTCCAACTGGCGCAGGCGCGTGGATCGCAGGTAAGCGCGAGCTCGCCGGAGTTCGGCTTCGGGCAGACCGTCGTTTTGAATGCGCGCGATCTCCTGCTCGACGTGACCCGCGATCTCTTCACCGCAGAACTCGGGATGGTGGAGCAGGAACATGACGTACCGGCCCGGGTGCAGGTAATCGGTGGGGCCGGCGAAGGGCCAGCCCAGGTTGGCCTCGTACTGAATGACCGATTGCTTGCCTTTGACCAGATTCTGGTAGAACCGCGAGCTCTCACCGGCGGTGAGGACGACGTCGAGCAGCGTGAGGGCGTAGTAGTCCGGCGAGCGGCGAGCAGGCCCGGGATAACCGATGACCACAGCGGGCACTTTGGCCAGCGCGTCCCGGTAAGTTTCCCGGCGCGGCTCGGTTTGCTCGGGTTCGCTCAAGTCAGGACGTGGCGGCTGGGGCTGCGGTTCGATGTCGCCGAAGTAAGTTTCCGCCAGTCGCCGGGCTTCGTCGGGATCGAAGTCGCCGGCGATGGCCAGCACGGCATTGTTCGGAGCATAGTAAGTCCTGAAGAAGGCGGCGACGTCTTCCACGGTGGCGGCTTCCAGATCTTCGTAGGAGCCGATGAGGGAGTGCGCGTTGGCCCAGTTTTGGAAGGCCAGGCGGGGCCAGTGCTCGATGAGCGCGGTGTTGTAAGGCTGGTTGTCAAAGGTCAGACGCCGTTCCTGCTTGACGGCCTCCTTCTGGTTGCGGAGGTTTTCTTCCGTGATGGCAAGGCCGCGCATGCGGTCGGCTTCGAGCCACAGGCCGAGAGCGAGCTTGTTGGAGGGCAGGATTTCGAAGTAGTCGGTATAGTCGGGATGGGTGGCGCCGTTGAGCGCGCCGCCGTTGCTTTCCACCAGACGGAAGTGCATGCCCTTCGGCGCGTTGGTCGAGCCCTGGAACATCATGTGTTCGAACAGATGGGCGAAGCCGGTGCGCCCGGGACGTTCATCGCGGGCGCCCACGCCGTAGACGACGTAGATGGTGACCACGGGCGCGCCGGCTTGCGGCAGCAGGACCAGCCGCAAGCCGTTGGCCAGCCGATCGCGTTCGATGGGGATTCGCAGAATCAGCCCCGCAGACATGATGGCGCGAACAAAATGGGCCTTCGCCCTCCGGTGGAGCCCGGCTCAGCGGCGAGCGAGCGTCCGGAGCAACTCATCCCAGCATAACGTATTGAGCACGTCGGACGGCTCCAGCCACCCCCGCCGCGCCATCATGACGCCGTAGCGCATGTTCTCCAGGTGCCGCGGATGATGGGCGTCGGTGGTGATGACGAAGCGGCAGCCCCGCGCTTTGGCGGCGCGCAAGCGCACGTCGTAGAGATCGAGCCGTTCCGGGCTGGCGTTGATTTCCAGCGCCACGTTGCGCCGGGCGGCTTCCTCGGCGACGCGCTCGAAATCGTAGGCGTAGCCCTCGCGGGCCAGTAGCAGCCGGCCCGTGGGATGCCCCAGCACGTGCAGGTACGGCGATTCGAGGGCGCGCAGCAGGCGGTCGGTCATCTCGGCCGGTTCCAGATTCATGTAGCTGTGGACGCTGCCGATGACCAGGTCCAGTTCGGCCAGCGCGTCGTCGGCCAGGTCCATCGTGCCGTCGCGCCGGATGTCGCATTCGATGCCGGCCAGGATCCGGATGCCGAGATCGCCGCGGGCGTTCAGCTCGCGAACTTTGCGGGCGAAGGCGATCACGCGGGCCTCGTCCAGTCCGTTGGCCATGGCCAGCGCCTTGGAGTGATCGGTGACGGCCAGAAAGGAGTAACCCATTTCACGGGCGGCCTGGGCCATTTCCTCGAGGCTGGCGCGGCCGTCGCTTTCGCTGGTGTGCACGTGCAGGTCGCCGCGGATTTGGTCGAACTCGACAAGCCGGGGAAGACGACCTTCGGCGGCGGCTTCGATTTCGCCCTGATTTTCCCGCAGCTCGGGAGGTATCCAGGCCAGTCCCAGTCGCTCGTAGATCTCTTCTTCGGTGCGGCCGGCGACCTTGCGCTCGTCCTGCAAAGTGAACAAACCGTATTCGCTGAGCGAGTAGCCGAGCCTGAGGGCGCGGTTGCGCAGGGCGATGTTGTGCTCCTTGCTGCCCGTGAAGTACTGAAGCGCAGCTCCGTAACTGTCGGAAGGTAACGCCCGGATGTCCACCTGGATGGCCTGCGGGCCGATCTTGGCGCTGGCTTTGTTGGCCCCGTGCCCGAGCAGCTCGACGATCTCGGGAAACTGCGTGAAGCGATCCAGGGCGGCGGAAGCGTTGGGGCCGGTGACGAGCAGATCGAGGTCGCCGACCGTTTCTTTGCCGCGACGAAGACTGCCGGCCGGGGTGATGCGCTCGATACCTTCGACCGGCGAGAGGTATTCGATGATCTGGCGGCAGGTCTGGTCGGCGAAGTTCAGCAGGAAGCGGCCTGCGCTCTGGCGGTAGTGCGTGATGGAGCGCAGGATTTTTTCCTCGAGCTTGGGCCCCATGCGGGGCAGCACGCGCAGTTTTTGTTCCTTGCAGAGCCGCTCGAGGTCGTCCACCGTGCTGACGCGGTAGTGGTCCCAGACCAGGGCGATGGTTTTCGGTCCGAGTCCCTGGATTTTGAGCAGTTCGAGGGCGGTCGGCGGGTATTTCGCCAGCAGCAGATCCCGGCGTTCAAAGGAACCGCGGCGGCAGATTTCTTCGATGGCGGCGGCGAGGCTCTTGCCGATGCCGGGGATTTCGGTGAGGCGGCGGGGATTTTGCGCCGCGATTTCGCAGAGATTCTCGGGATGATTTTCGACGGCGGCGGCGCCGTTGCGGAAGCTGCGGACGCGGAAGGCGTCTTCGCCGGCGATTTCCATCAGGTCGGCGGTTTCCGCCAGCAAGCGGGCGATGTCCCGGTTTTCCATGGCGGCTCCGCTTTCTGGCGCCGCCGCGGGGCGCCTCAGGCCTTCCTGCCTTTGGGTTCAGGCGGGCGTCCCATCTTCTCGATCTCGTGGAAGTAGACGCGACGGCCTTCGTCCATCGCCAGGTTGGCGAGGATGACCGCGGTGGAGTCGGCGAGGCCCACCTCCAAATCGGCTTTGGGACGGGCGCCCGTGCGGCAGCACTCGAAGAACTCTTCCATCTGGACGTCTACCGGGTTGCGGTCCTCTTCGGGCACCATGATGCCGCGCTTGTATAGCCAGAGGCGCGCGTACTTGAGCTCGCGAGCCAGGAAGGATTCCTTGCCGGTGATGATGTCGCGCTCGAACAGGAGCGGCAGGCCGATCTGGCCCTTGCCGGTGGCGGCCAGGGTAGCGCCGGCGATGACCGGCTTTTCCTTCACCCCGGCGGCCTTTTCCACCTTCGGCGGACCGGGCTCGTAGTACCAGAGGCCGATGGCCGGCTCTTCATCGGTGCCCACCGTGATTTCGATGGTGCCCTCGGTGCCCATGATCACTTCGCCGAATTCGGTGCGCGTGCCCTGGAACAGGGTCAGATGTTTGTTGGTGCTGATGGAGCTGTACATCAGCTTGCGTCCGCCGGGGTAAGTGAAGATGAGTTGGATGTTGTCGTAGACGTCGCGTCCGTCCTTGTGGGTATCCAGGCCGCCCACGCCGACGACGAACTCGGGATGGGCGCCGAACATCCAGTCGGCGACATCAATCTGGTGGGAGGCCAGTTCGGCGGTCAAGCCTCCGGAGAACTCGCGGAACAACCGCCAGTTCCACTCGCGCTGGCGCTTGGGGTCGGGCGCCTGGCGCATGCGCCAACCGGGGTTACGATGCCATTGCGCGTAAATGTGGGTGACCTTGCCGAGCACCCCTTTTTCGATCATCTGCTTGGCGGTCTGGTAGAACTTCGAGTAACGGCGCTGCAAACCGACCTGCAAGACCTGTTTGGGCCGTTGCTGGGCCAGCTCGCGCAGGGCGTGCACTTCCTCGGGTTTGAAGACGAGGCTTTTCTCGCAGAAGACGTGCTTGCCCGCCAGCAGCGCGTCGCGCGTGATCGGGAAGTGCAGGTAAAGCGGCGTGGCGATGATGACGGCGTCCACATCGGTGCGCGCCAGCAGCTCGCGGTAATCAAGATATCCCTTGGGTTTGTCCCGCGAAGCCTTGATGGCGGCCTCCATGTTCGGCTGATAGACGTCGCAGACCGCCACGCACCGGCAGCCGTCCAGCGTGTTCATGTGGCGAATCAGGTACTGGCCGCGCCCGCCGGTTCCGATGACGCCGTACTGCACTACGTTGTTGGCAGCCTTGACGGTCTGGATGGCGGGGGCGCCTTCCAGCCGCGCTGCGGCGGCCGCAATGCCGGCCGCCTTCACGAAATCACGACGATTCAAATCAGGGCTCTGGGCCATGCCTGGCAACCTTCCTCAGGATCGGAATGAATTCGCGCCGGAACGCTTTGCCGGTGGCGCGAGCTCGCGCATCCGGTGCGAAATACGAGTATATCGCAGTGCTCGGCGCGTTGCCGCAGGCATGGCCGCCGGCGAGCCAACCCGGATGAAGCGCAAAGCGCCGCTCCGGCTGGCGCAGGCGCCGGAGCGCGACTATAATACATGGGTAAGCTTTAAGGCATTACTGCGGCAGAAAGCGACGCGGGGGGCGGCACGCCATGACCTGCGGCGGTGACAGATGAAGAATCTCTCCAGAGTGGTTTGGTCCGAGGGCATGTACCTCGGGCCGCATCATTTCCAGGCCCAGAGCCGGTATTTCGAGGACGCGACCCACTTCGCCATCGCCGCGCTCTGGCCCCATCCCTGGGGCCTGGGAGGGTGCCGTCTGGACGCCGAGGCCTTGCTGAACGGGACGGTCTCGGTGCTGCACGCGCGGGGGATCTTCCCGGACGGCCTGGTCTTCGACATGCCTGACAGCGACCCGTTGCCGCCTGCACGGAACATTGCCGATTTGTTTCCGCCCACGCGCGAGCGCCTCACGGTCCTGCTCGCCGTGCCGCCGCGACGCCCGGATCGGTTGAACTGCCTGCCGGCGGAGCAACAGAACGGGGAGCCGGTGCGCTACCTCGCCGAGGCTCGGGTGCTGGTGGACGAGACCACCGGGCGTGACGAGAAGAGCATCCGACTGGGCCGGAAAAATATCCGTCTGCTGGCGGATACCGAACCCCAGGACGAGTGGGTCACGCTGCCGCTGGCGCGGATCATGAGGGACGGGGCCGGCCATTTCGTTTACGACCCCGAATTTATCCCCCCGTGCGTGGACATCACGGCCAGCGAGAGACTGATGCTGCTTTTGAAAAGGCTGGTCGAAATTCTGGAAGTCAAGAGCGCCTCGCTGGCCGGCGCAGCGCGGGCGCGGCCCGGTTTCTCGGCGGGTTACTCGGCGCAGGAAGTGGCTTCTTTCTGGTTTCTGCACGCCATCAACTCGGCGCTGGCGCCATTGCGGCACATTTACTACACCCGGCGCGGGCATCCCGAGCAGTTATATGTCGAGATGGCGCGGCTGGCGGGGGCCTTGTGCACCTTCGGCCTGGAAAGTCACCCGCGCAACCTGCCGCTTTACGATCACCTTCAGCTCGACGAGTGTTTCGCCGAACTGGATCGTCATATTCGCTTCCACCTGGAGGCGATGGCGCCGTCGCGCACCGTCGCCATTGCGCTGCGGCCCGCCGCGCAGTATTTCTATTTCGGCGAAATTGCGGATACCCGGTGTCTGGGGCCCTCGCGCTGGATCCTCGGGATCCGCGCGCGGATGGGCGAGGCGGAGTTGATCGCCCGAACGCCGCAGTTGGTCAAGGTCTGCTCGCAGCAGTTCGTTCCCGAGCTGGTGCGTCGCGCGTTGCCCGGACTGACTCTGACCCACTTGCCGGTGCCCCCGTCGGCGATTTCGGCGCGACTGGAATGGCAATATTTCAGCCTGACCAAAGCCGGCCCCTGCTGGGAGCATATGGTCAAGACCAGGCAGGTGGGCATCTACGTGCCGGGTGAATTGCCCGATCCTGAGCTGGAATTACTGGTCATTCTGGAGTCCTGAGCCGAGACCGGCCTTGCCCTGCCAGACCGAGTCGCGGCCCGGACAAGAGGAGGGCTTTCGATGACAGCAACGCCGCGCAGTCGTGGCGGGGAGGCCGCAGGCGAACTCGCCTCGCAACGCCGCGCCGAGAATCTGGCCTATCTGTTTCAGGAAATTCTGACCGTCATCGTTCGTTTGCGTGCCGGCCGGCAGGCCGTTCCCGATGCGGAAGTGTTCCGCTCCCAGATGCGCGAGGCGCTGCGCCAGGTGGATCAGCAGGCGCGTTTGCGTGGTTACTCGTCCGAGGACGTCAATCTTGCCATTTTCGCCGTCGTCGCTCTGCTCGACGAGACCATCCTGACCATGCGGAATCCGGTCTTCGCGCAGTGGCCGCGCAAACCCATGCAGGAGGAGTTATTCGGTCATCACGTAGCCGGAGAAATCTTTTTCCAGAACTTACAAGCCTTGCTGGGTCTGAAGGACTCCCAGGAGCTCGCTGACTTACTGGAGATTTACTATCTTTGCCTGCTTCTGGGCTTTGCCGGCCGTTACGGGGCCGGAGGGCGGGCGGAGCTGCGTTCCATCACGCAAGCGGTAGGGGAAAAGATCCGTCGCATCCGCGGCGGAGGTACGGAGTTTTCGCCGGCGTGGCTGCCCGGGACCGAGTCGGCGCCCGCGGGCGGATGGGATCCTTGGGTGCGCCGGCTGGCGTATGTCGCGGCCGGGGCGCTGGTGCTGGCGGTAGCGCTGTTCGTCCTGTTCAGATTACTGCTGGCTTCCGGGACCGGCGAACTGGCCGGGCTGCCGGCGTAGGGGGTGCACGGATGTTTCGGGACGTCTGGTACATTCTGGCGGGCGGCACGTTGACGGTGGGATGGATGCTTTCCTGGTTCGTGCCCTCCTGGCTGGGCTTGCCCACGCTGGATCTGTGGGTCTTGCGGGGCGGTCTGGCGGTTCTGGTCCTGCTGGCGGCTGTGGCGCTGTTGTGGCTGGCGCGTCGCAAGCGCGCAGCGGCAAGCGCGGAACAGGCGCCGGCGGGCGAAGGGGCGGGCGACGAGCTCGACGTGCTGATTCGCGAGGCCGAGAAGCGGCTGGCGGCGGCGCGCGGTCGCTCGATCAGCGTGGGCAACCTGCCCGTCGTGCTGCTGGTGGGCGAGAGCGGTTCGGCCAAGACCAGTGCGATGGTGCATTCGGGGCTGGATCCCGAGTTGCTCGCCGGCCAGGTGTATCAGGAGACGGCCATTGTGCCCACGCGGGCGGTTAATATCTGGCTGGCGGGTCAGGCGTTGTTTGTGGAAGCGGGCGGGCGACTGCTGGCGGACAGTACGCGGTGGCTGCGTCTGCTGCGACGGTTGAGGCCCGCCCGGCTGGCCGCCGTCGGCCGGGCGCAGCAAGCGCCCCGCGCCGCGCTGGTGGTCGTGGACTGCGAACGGTTCTTGCGGCCCGATGCGGCCGAGCAACTGGCGGCGGCCGCCCGCAACCTGCAAGCCCGGCTGGGAGAGATCTCCCAGACGCTGGGCATCAGCCTCCCGGTCTACGTGCTTTTCACCAAGCTGGACCGGCTGAACGGTTTCGCCGAGTTCGTCCGCAACCTCACGCAGGAGGAAGTGGGGCAGGTCTTCGGAATCACGTTGCCCATGGAGGCGCCCTCGGCGACCGCAGTCTACGCCGAACGGGAAGGGCAGCGGTTGACGCAGGCGTTCAATCGCCTGTTCCACAATCTGGCCGACCGGCGGCTGGATCTGTTGCCGCGCGAAAGCGACGGGGAGAAAGCCGGCGCTGCCTATGAGTTCCCGCGCGAGTTCGCCAAGCTTCGAAAGCTGGTGGTGCAGTTTCTGGTGGATTTATGCCGGCCGAGCCAGTTGCGCGCCAACCCGTTTTTGCGCGGCTTTTACTTTTCCGGTGTGCGCGCGGTGGTGGTCCAGGAGGCGGCGCCGTCGGCGGCCGCGCCGCGACCTGCCGAGAGGCCTTCGGCGGTGGCGGGGGCAACCGGAATGTTCCGCGCGGGAGCGCTGCATCCGCTGCCTTCCACACCCGCGCCGGCTGCGCCGGCGGGCACGCGACGCGTTCCGCAGTGGTTGTTCCTGACGCGGCTGTTCCACAGCGTGATTCTTCAGGACCGCGCCGCCTCGAGCGCGAGTGCGGCCAGTCTGCACGCGAGCTTCTGGCGGCGGCTGGCGCTGGGCGCCGCGGTCTTCGTCCTCGGGCTGTTCACCCTGGCTTTGGTGGTTTCCTACTTCGGCAACCGGGCATTGATCCGGGATGCCCTGGCGGCGGCGCGGTCGGCAGTGCCGGCGGAAGGCGCGGGCGAGTTGGCGTCGGTGGAATCCCTGCGACGACTGGACGCGCTGCGCGAGATCGCGGAAACCCTGTCGCTATGGGAACGCGAGGGGCCGCCGCTGAGGTTGCGCTGGGGATTGTACGTGGGTGACGAGCTGTATCCCGCCGTGCGCCGCGTGTACTTCCGCCGCTTTCAGCAGCTCCTGTTCGCGCAGACCCAGCGGGCCTTGTTGCAGCACCTTTCCGGTTTGCCTCCTGCGCCGGGACCGAACGATGCATACGGGCCGACGTACGACATTCTCAAGGCGTATCTGATCACGACCTCGCATCACGAGAAGAGCACGCGCGCGTTCCTTTCCCCGGTGCTCATGCAGCAGTGGGCCGCGGGCAGGGACGTGGGGGCGGAGCGCTCGGTTCTCGCGCAACGCCAGTTCGACTTTTACAGCGACGAGCTGCGGAGGGCGAACCCCTTTTCTTCGGAAGCGGACACGGCCGCGGTGGAGCGTGCGCGCCGCTATCTGGCGCAGTTCGGCGCGCGCGAGCGCGTCTACCGGCTGATGTTGGCGGAAGCTTCGGCGAAGAACCCGCCGGTCAGTTACAACCGCCTGTTTCCGGGTTTCTCGCAAGTGGTGATTAACAATCGCGAGATCCAGGGCGCCTTCACCAAGGCGGGCTGGGCGACGATGCAAGAGGCGCTGAAAAACGTGCCCAGGTATTTCGGCGGGGAAGAGTGGGTGCTGGGCAGGCAGGCCGCCTCACCTACCGATATCGTGCAACTGGAAAAGGAGCTTCGCGAGCTGTACCGCAACGATTACCGGCAGCAGTGGCGCGAGTTTCTGAAGGCGACCTCGATCGCGCGCTACGCGAACTTGCAGGACGCGGCGCGGAAACTGGGTTTGCTGGCGGGCAACCAGGCGCCGCTGATGGCTTTGTTCTGGCTGGTTTCGGAGAATACGGCGGGGGTGCCGGAGATCGGCGAGATCTTCCAGCCGCCCCAGTCGCTGGTCCCGCCGGGAACCAAGGGCGTCTTCATTCAACCTTCGAACCAGCCGTACATGAGTGCGCTGATGAACCTGCAAACGACGCTGGAGGCGGCGCTGGCGAGCCCGGGCAGCGCGACGGATCCTTCGGTGGCGCAACAGACGCTGGCCAAAGCGGCCGAAGCGCGCAGCGTGACGCGGCAGATCGCTTTGGCCTTCCGCCCCGACCCGGAGGGTCAGGTGGATGTGAAAACGCGCACGCTCATGGAAGATCCCATCACGTACCTGGAGGCGTTGCTGCGCGGGCTGGGGCCGGCCGAGCTGCGCGCCAAGGCGCAGGCGCTCTGTGCGGAGTTCCGCGAACTGATGTCCCGGTACCCGTTCAATCCCAAAGCGACCGTACAGGCCGGCCTGGACGATATCAACCGGCTGTTCCGCCCGCCGGACGGCGCGCTGTGGCGCTTCTATAACGAGAGCCTCCAGAATCTCATCGTCAAGGAGGGGGCCCAGTGGGTGGCCAAGCCGGGCGGGACGATGAGCGTGACGCCCGCGTTTCTGGCCTTCTTCAACCGGGCGGCGGCGTTCAGCGAAGCGGTTTACAAGGGCGGGCAGCAGCCGCAGCTTACTTACTCGCTGCGTTCGAATCTGGCGGGGCAGAATCAGGCGATCGAGCTGACGATTGACGGACAGACGCTGACCAACGGTCCGGGGCGCACGGTGACGCAGCAATTTACCTGGCCGGGCAAGCAGCCGGGTGGTGTGCGCATGACGGTGCGGTTCGGGGGCGAGCCATTCCAGTGGCCGCGTTATGATGGCCTGTGGGCGGCGTTTGATTTCTTCGCTGACGGGGAGGAGAAGGCCCAGGTGTCCGGTTCCGTTTACACGCTGGAGTGGACGCTGCGCACGGGGGCGACGGGCCGTCAAGTCACGACGGCTACGGGCCAGCCCGTCTCGGTGCGGCTGGACCTGGACATGATGGGCGCCCCGCCGGTGTTCCGCAAGGGGTATTTCGCGGGCTGGAACTGTGTAACCGAGGTGGCGCGCTGATGGACAAACCCTCGCTGCCGGCACGCATCGGCAAGTACGAGCTGGAAGAGTTTCTGGGCGGCGGCATGTCGCACGTGTATCGCGCGCGCGACACGCTGATCGGGGGGACGGTGGCTCTGAAGATCCTGAGCGAGGCGGCCAACCGCGATCCCGACGCGCGGGCGCGCTTCTTGCGCGAGGCACGCATGGCGCGCAACGTGACTCACGAAAACATCGTGGCCATTTACGACTTCGGGGAAGCCGAGGGCCGCCCGTACATGGTGATGGAATTCCTGCGCGGGGAGACGCTGCGCTCGGCGATCGAGCACGGGCGGACCGGAGATCTTGCTTCGCGGTTGCGCATCGCCATCCAGATCGCCCGCGCCATGGAGTGCATTCACGCCCAGGGCATCGTCCATCGGGACATCAAGCCGGACAACATCAATCTCAGCCCGGACGGCAAGGTCAAGCTGATGGACTTCGGGATCGCCAAGACCGAGGACATGTCCATCACGCGGGCCGGGTTCACGCTGGGCACGCCGCACTACATGGCGCCCGAGCAGGTGCTGGGGCACAAGCTGACGCCGCTGGTGGACATCTACGCCTTCGGCATCCTGTTGTTCGAGCTGCTGACCGGCGTCAAGCCGATCAAGGCCGATACCGTGGAGAGGATTTTCCACGAGATTCTTCGCAAGCCGCTCGATCTGACGCCGATGCGACTGCTGGGTCTGCCTGCGGCGCTGTGCGACCTGGTGGCGCGTTGCACGGCGAAAGCACCCAACGAGCGGATCCAGAGTTTCACGGCGGTGCGGGAGGAGCTGGAGCGGATTCTGGAGCGGGTGCAACAGCCCTCGCGCGTACCCGCGCTGGCGCGGATGGCCGAGCGCGTTCGTTGTCTGCCGGCGGCGCTGCGGTCCAGGGCGGCGGAGGGCAAACGCAAGGCGGCGAGGGTTGTCTCGGGCGTGCCCAAACGCACGCGGTGGATCGCCGGCGTGGCGCTGCTCGCCGCGGCGGTGGCGGTGGCCGCGGTGGCCCTGCGTCCGGCGTCCCGGCCGGTGGCCCAGCAGCCCAAACCGCTGCCGCCCGTGATCGCCACTCCCACCGGTGAGATGGTGTTGATTCCGGCCGGCGAGTTTCTTTTCGGCCCCGATAAACAAAAGATATCTTTGCCGGCTTTTTACATTGACCGTACCGAAGTCACTTACGGCGCCTATCTCCAGTTTTGCCGGGCGAAAGGGTTACAACCGCCGCCAGGTTACTCGGAAGCGCGCCTGAATTACCCGGTGGCGGAAATTACCATTGCGGAAGCGCGGCAATTCGCGGCTTGGGCCGGCAAGGAATTGCCCACGGCCGAGCAGTGGGAGAAAGCGGCGCGCGGCGTGGACGGCCGGCTGTACCCGTGGGGCAACCAGGCCGACGCCGAGCGCGCCAACGTGGCCGACAATGCCAGCCTGATGGTTCATGCCGCCATGCCCGCGAGTTCGTTCCGGGGCGGCGCCAGCCCGTTCGGCGTGCTCAACATGACGGGCAATGTGGCGGAATTCGTCGAGCACCGGGTGACGCCGACGCCGGAAGTGGTGGCGCGGTTCGCGAAGTTGCTGGATCCGCCGCCCGGCCCGCAGGAGGAATGGTACGCGGTGCGCGGCGGATCGTGGACGGCGAAGCTGGCCGAGGCGGCGGCGAGTAACTTCACCGCGGTACCCGCGCGCTGGCGCGACGCGACGATCGGCTTCCGCTGCGTGCGCAGGGCGGAGTAGGC
>Ga0197142_1000844_pt1 | contig 28678 bp, 26 predicted proteins | sample GBS60_MetaG_FD_148614 | JGI IMG/M metagenome (GOLD analysis project Ga0197142, IMG submission 148614) | Sediment microbial communities from Great Boiling Springs, Gerlach, Nevada, United States - GBS 60_MetaG | ecosystem: Environmental > Aquatic > Thermal springs > Hot (42-90C) > Sediment... | reverse complement strand
GCAAACTTTCCACCTTTAACTTTAGATAGATGCTTTCTAACGGTGTTTATCTCCACTATATTTGCACCGCTTTTTAAAAATTGTTCGTTCAGCTGCCGGATTTCCTCGAGGGTAATTCCTTCCATCGGGACTTCAAAAAGCGATGACCCCCCGCCAGAAATAAGGAAGAGAACCGTATCGTCTTCTTTAAGGTTGCTTGTCAATTCAAGCACCCTTTCCGTTGCCATTATTGTGTTCTCATCTGGAACAGGATGACCTGCTTCGTAGATTTCAAAATTCTCAATATCGCCTTCAGAATGGTTGTATTTTGTTACAACTACTCCACGAATAACTTTATCATTAATTCTTTTTCTAAGCACATCATTTGCTGTCTTCGCCATCCGCCATGCAGCCTTACCAATAGCGATAATATACAAGTTACCTTTTAAATCCTGAAATTTTGAAACGTTTTTGTCTAACCAAATTTTTACCGCGTTGTCTGGAAGAATATCTTGTTTAACTTTCTCAATTATTGTCTTTATATCTTCTCTCAAGTTTCTGTTTTCCAACATAAGCACTCCCCTAATTTTAAATTACGAAAAGGCTTATAATCCAGACAGTAATTGCCGCTGTAAGACCCTCGAGCAAGGTTCCAAACGTCTGCAATTTGTATCCAGTTTTAACATCCATTCTCGAAAATTGTGTCACTACCCAGAAGTAACTATCGTTAGCATGTGAAACAACCATTGAACCAGCACCTATCGCTACTACTGTTAACGCTTTTGCCAAAGGTGAGACAAATCCGAGAGAATCCATAAGTGGGGCAAGGAGTGATGCCGTAGTGATTATCGCAACAGTTGATGAACCCTGCGCTGTCTTAATTGCAGCGGCGATTATGAACGGCAACCACATTCCCAAATTTGCAGCTGCCAGAGATTGACCTATCACGTTCGCTATGCCAGAGTTTTGTAAAACCTTGCCAAACGCACCTCCGGCCGCAGTAATAAGGATTATAACACCTGATTGTGTAACAGCTTGTCCTACCCATCCACTCATAGAGAGCATATCCTTAACCAGCTTCTTGGGCAAACTGAGCGCTATCAGTACACCAATGATTAAAGCCGTAACCGGGTGCCCGATAAAGCCTATGAATTCTTTTAAAGCTCCTTCACCAAAAGGTTTTGTTGGAAAATCCGAGACCGATTTCAAAAGTATGAGAACTATTGGAATGACAATAGGTAGGAATGCTTTGGAAGAGCTTGGGGCTTCTTTCATTTTCTGTTCAATTTCATTTTCCGTGAGTTCTGGCTCAGGGTCTATCTGTATCTTGGCAGCAAACTTTACTGAGAACAACCATCCAACAAAAATAGCAGGCACCGAGACAATCAAACCCATGAGAATTGTTAATCCGAGATCTGCTCCGAGTGCTCCTGCTGCTGCGACCGGACCTGGTGTTGGAGGAACCATAGTATGAGTTGCATACAATCCCAAACTAAGAGCTATTGCCGTCGCAGCTAAGCTAAGATTGGCTCTTTTTGTCAATGCTTTGTTAAGTGGGCTGATTATAACAAATCCAGAATCACAAAACACAGGTATTGAGACGATGTATCCAATAATACTCATGGCAAGTGGTACGTTTTTCTTTCCAGTTACTCTTAAGACGGACTCTGCCATGGTGAAAGCTCCACCAGACTTTTCAAGAAAAACGCCGATAATAGTTCCAGCAACAATAACAATACCTATGGAACTAACAGTTCCACCAAAACCATCGGTTATCGACTTTACAACATCGGCAAGTCTCATCCTGGAAAGTAGGCCATATAAAAACGCAGCAAATATAAGTGCCAAAAAAGGATGGAGCTTCCACCTAACCGTAGAGTAAACAATGAAAACTATCGAAAGTAACAACAGAACCGTCAGCCACACTCCCATACTACTCCCTCCCCCTTGCTAAGAGTTTAAATTTTATTATAGCACCTCTGTTCGAAAAAAATGAAAAAGCAACACCTGGAAAATAGATTTTGCTCTCAAACTGTGATAAAATAATATGTAAGACAACATAAAAAGTTATGAAAGACAAGGAGGAATAACGTTGAAGGTTTTCTCACTCGATACATCATCACCAAGAGTTGTCAGTTGTTATTTTGACAACGAGAAAAAGATAATGGTAGAGCTTGAGACAAAAGCAAAGCATGGAATACAGGTTTCTCAGGTTGTTGAGAAGATGAATGAAGTTGATTTTAGTGATGTTGATGTTATAGGCATCGGTATAGGTCCTGGTGGATTAACGGGTCTACGTGTCGGTATATCGTTTGCACTTGGTTTGGGTATTGGAAAGAAATTCGTCCAGATAAATTCACTGAAATTAATTGCAATGAATGCATTAATGTACAATGGCTATGTAGCTGTTGTTCGGAAAGCAAGGGAAGGTTATCTTTATGCTGCGCTCTTTCATGCAGAAAATGGAGAGATTGTTGATATAATTAGTCCTTTTATAGAGTCTATTGATGTGGTGAAAGAAAAGTTTAAAGATTATTCTCCGACACTCTTCCTTGGTGATGGTTCAGGATTTTTCACTAACAATCCACTTAGTACAGAATACAACCTACCTTCAGCACGGAATCTATATCTTTTGATGAATGAAGAAATTGAAAAAGGAAATTTCGTTGATGCAAATAGCATAGAGCCACTTTACTTGCAAAAGAGCATTGCTGAGCTTAATTTCGAGAAGAAACAGAGCGCAAATAAATAGTTGACTGATGAGGTGGTTTAATGTCTGAAAGTCTTTTTAAAGAAATGAAAGATATGAAGTTAACTCCTATGATGAAACAATATCTTGACATAAAGAAAAAATATCAAGATTCGATACTTCTATTTCGACTCGGGGATTTCTACGAAGCTTTCTTCGACGATGCATTGACGGTTTCAAAGGTGCTAAGCATAGTCTTGACAAAGCGTCAAGATGCTCCCATGGCTGGTATACCTTACCATGCACTCGATAACTACATAAAAAAGCTTGTTGACGGTGGCTACAAGGTTGCAATCTGCGAGCAAATGGAAGACCCTGCAACTGCAAAAGGTATCGTTAGGCGTGAAGTGACACGTGTGATTACTCCCGGAACGTTAATTGAAGATGAACTACTCACAACGAGCAATAATTATATGCTATCACTCTACGAATCAAAAGCTGGGATTATAAACGCAGTCTTAACAGATTCTTCAACAGGCGATGTTATTGTAAAAAAGTTCGATACGTTTGAAGAATTGTTCGATTTTATCGACACACACGAGATTTCTCAAATTATATGTCCAGAAAGTATGTATGCGAAATTGAGAGGTAGAGTCAAAGTGTTTACAGACAGACTTGATGACTGGTATTACTCTAATGTAGATGAAGCAATTAAAGAAGCATACGGACTCGTATCAATTGAACATTTTGAGCTCGAAGATGCACGTTATCCGCTTGGAGCAACGGTAAAATATCTCAGTTATACTTTGAATAAACAAGCTAAGCTAAAAGCTCCAAAAGCACTTGACGAATCTATATATATGACACTTGATTCTACAACTATAGATAACCTCTCACTTATCCCTGGCGAAAAGGGAAAGAATCTATTTGATGTGCTGAACAAGACAAAAACACCTATGGGAGCAAGATTACTCAAATGGGTTTTGCTCCATCCACTGAAAAATAAAAAAGAAATAGAAAAACGGCATGATATGGTTAATGCATTCTTTGAAGATTCTCTTCTAACAAATGAGATAAGAGAATACTTAGATGGCGTTTACGACCTTGAAAGGATTATTAATAGATTGCAGTACGACAGCGCAAAGCCGAAGGATTTGATAAGTCTTAGATCCACGTTAGAAATAATCGAACCTCTTCTTGAAGCACTCGAAAGCAATGATAATCTCTATGAACTGGCAAAGAGCATACCAGACTTAAGCACTGTTAAAGAAAAAATTCAGTCAACGCTCTTTGATGAAATAGATGGTGAACTTGGTGAGGGAAAGATAATTAGAATTGGCGTTTCAAAGGAACTCGATGAATATAGAGAATTACTATATCATTCAAATGAAAAACTCAAAGAATTTGAAGAAAGCGAGAGACTCAGAACAGGTATACAGAAATTGAAAGTAGGGTTCAACAATGTATTTGGCTATTATATTGAAATCCCAAAAGGCCAGACTAAAAACGCACCTGAAGAATATACAAGGCTTCAAACACTTGTAAATGCGGAAAGATATACTAATCCGAAACTAAAAGAATTCGAGCAAAAAATTCTTGCGGCAAAAGAGCGAGTCGAAGCTCTTGAAAAGCTCATATTCAGTAATCTGTGCGATGAATTGAAAGTTTATACAGAGGCTTTACGAAAAACCTCAGAGACATTGGCATGGATAGACATTTATACTTCTTTTGCTTACATCGCTCGGCTCTATGGATATGTGAGACCCGTTCTTTCAGATGGTGAATTTGAGATACTCCAAGGCAGACACCCTGTTGTAGAGCGTTTCGTCGATGATTTTGTACCAAATGACACTTACATGGACGCAAATTTGAGAACGTACATATTAACGGGTCCAAACATGAGCGGCAAGAGTACGTATATCAGGCAAATCGGATTAATTGCGTTATTGTCTCAGATAGGTTCTTTTGTTCCGGCGAATTTTGCAAAGATTCCAGTATTTGACAGAATATTTACTCGGATGGGTGCAAGAGATGATATTTCCACTGGGAAGAGTACGTTTTTGACTGAAATGAGTGAAGTAGCACTCATACTTAACAAGGCAAGCGAGAAGAGTTTAGTGCTACTTGACGAAGTTGGGAGGGGCACGAGTACTTTTGATGGTATCAGCATCGCTTGGGCAATGAGTGAGTACATATACAATGAAGTAAAATGCAAAACAATATTTGCAACACATTTTACCGAGCTAACGGAATTAGCACATATATATCCGGGAATTAAAAACTTAACTGTTGATGTAAAAGAGACCGCTGATGGTGTTATATTCCTCCACAAAGTTGTCGATGGTGTCGCAGATAGGAGCTATGGTATAGAAGTTGCTGCAATTGCTGGATTGCCTCAAAGCATTGTCGATAGAGCAAGGGAGATACTTGATATAATCGTTGAAAAGAGCGATATAGAAAAGAAAGTCGGCATTTTGAAAGAAGGGCAGATGAAGAAAATAAAATCGACGAAAAAAACTGTCCCAGAGGGACAGTTGAGAATGTTTTGATTAAATCAGCAGAACAAAGGGGGATGGGGATTAGTGCCTCATGCTTTGTAGAATACCCGCTTTGGGTATTCTTCTTTCTTCCTCACGCTGTTGAATGAGCTAACTGGTACCAAGTAACCAACTATCCTCATGTATTCGTCTGTTTTGTTCTTCCCACACGTTGGGCATTTGGAACCATAGAACGCATGTCCTTCTTCACATACGCTTATCTTTTGATTAAACGCAAAATATACTACTCCCATCTTTGCAACTAAATTCACCATATGCCATGCTTCTTCTTCACTTCTGAATGGTGAGTCAATATTTATGTGCAGTATTGCTCCACCGGAGACCTTCTTGTCAAAAATTCCAGAATATCTAACACGATTTAGAACGTCTGAATTTGTCGTAAGTGGTAACCACTGATTTGAGTAAAGGATATATTCTGTGCTGTAGAGTAATCTATCTTTTTGCGCAAATGTTACGGCAGCTTTTTCTGCTGGTACTTGCTCGATATTGTAAGTAAATCCGTACAATTCAAATGCTTCATCGTTCAATTTTCTTATTTCATCAAGCAATATAGTGGCAAATTCTTCACCTTCAGCTGAGTACTTTACACCATCTATATCAACAGTCGTTAGCCTTAGTATTTCAAGAGCTTCGTACAATCCATTAATACCCACGGTACCATATTGTCTGTTCAAATCCATTAGCCCGAGGTTGTAAAGCGGAAGAACCCCTTGTTGGATTCTCTCTTGTATTATATTCCTAATCGCTGCAAGTACTTTTTGGGCATTTTTAACTTTCTCTCGAAGTCTTTCGATAAACGCTTCTTTTGTTTTAGTCTCAAGTGCTATCCTTGGAAGGTTTATCGTGACTACCTTGAAAGAGCCAATATTCAAATCCGACCCGCCTATTGAATTAACCATGCCTGAAAGCTTATCTGGTCCCATTTTGAATTTCAATTCTCTCGTTGAGCTTGTCAACCTGCAACAAGAAGCAACCGCATCTATACTATCAGAAACATACCAATTCGTATCCTGCCATTTGAGATTAACCATATTTATAAATCTTGCACTGTCTTCGTCAACAAATACACCATCTTTGTACAATAATGAAGCCGTCAAAACTGGAAATGTGAACATCTGCTTTTCTCTTTCAGCGCTTATCCACATCCAGTATTCTTTTTGAAGAGAAATAATATCCTCCACATATTCTGTTATCAAAGTTCCATCTGGATAGGTTTCACCATCAAAAATTGTCCTAAGGTAATTCCTATCAAGATACGTAAAGTTCGTGTAAGGTGACTGTGTGCCACGAATGGGTTGATTGATAGAGTATGTAAAGATTTGGAAATGCTGGTGGAGATATTGTGTAGCATTTTCCTTAGGAATAACACCAGACTCCAAGTCTTTTTTGTAGAAATACGCAAGCCAGACAAAAAAGTCAGGTAGTCCAACAGCACCTGATTGTTGGTTGGAAGCAAACATGACAAACTGAATCACATGTTGGATGTATGAAGAAAGATGCTTTGCTGGTACAGATTTTATACTATCGATGAAGAATAAACCTTTCTCGACAATCGGTCTAAGTGAATATGCATAACAGTACGGTTCAAAAGCTGAATGATGGGCATCGTGTAGATACACATCTCCATACAACTCATATCTCAAGAACTTTTGTGCATCCTCTGTTCCAAATAATCTCTTCATGCGTTCATATATGTAATAAATAGAGTACAATTTAGACCAAGGTTTTACCACTTCGTTGAAATATGTATAGACATTCGTACTCCTTACATTTGCATTGGCATCTATTGTAGAATTCAAAATTCCGTTATTGAAGAAGTACTCTGTGAACTTAACTATATCAAGTTGCCAATTAATGCCTTCAAGCTCTAAAAACTCCTCTGGTACTGCCGAAATTTGCTCAACAAAATCTTCTGAAAAATCAAAAGCCCTTAGAATATCAGAAATGCGTGACATACTCTTTCCCCCTCTTTCTTGATAGCTTCTCGAAGATTGCATAAAGTTCCTCTCTTGTTAAGTATAGTTGATTCTTAGATGCAGGAAATCCATCTTTGTGGTACTTATATAAATACCTTCCAAGTACAAATTCATCGAAATACCTCATGGGAATATCAAGTTCAAATAGCTCCTTTGGAGTTCTCCAAGAATAGACAAGCGTAACAACTCTATCTCCAAAGCGCTCTTTAACATTCTTTGCAAGAAGATACGCAAAATTTCTGTTTCTTTTCGAAAATGGTTCTCCACCAAGTAATACGAGACTTACTTTTGGATAACTCGCCAACAAGATAACCACTTTTGAATAAACATGCTCAGATAACTTTTCAAAATCAACAGCATATTCTTCACTAAATTCCCAAGTCTCCGGGTTATGGCATCCTATACACTTTGGATACGCATCACAACCTTGAAAGTATACGCTTATCGAAGGAAGAGAAGGATGGTCGCCATGAAGCATTCTAACTACACGGAGCAATGGTTGGTTTCCAAAAGAAAAGATTTCTGACATAGTTCATACCCCCGGCTGATAAATCAATAAAATGTCCATAATAAAAAAGCTGAAAATACTTAATATCGTGCGTTGTTTTATATATACACAATATATAGTATCATATTTGAAAAGTTGTGTCAAGAAAAATGGGTGGGAAAATCAATAATCCCACCCAAGTTATTGTGTTTACTATACTTTTACAACTACATATTGAGTACTAACTCTAAACAATTTCGAAAACTTACAATCCGAGGTATGCCTTCTTAACTTCTTCGTTTTTCAGCAATTCCTTAGACGGTCCTTCAAGGGTGATGTTGCCTGTCTCAAGTACGTATCCGTAATGAGATATGTTGAGAGCACCAACAGCATTCTGTTCGACAAGTAAGATAGTCATACCCTCAGAATTCAGTTTCTTTATAATCTCAAAAACTTCTTCGACAAGGATTGGAGCCAATCCCAAAGAAGGTTCGTCCATCATAAGGACTTTGGGTTTACTCATGAGTGCTCTTGATATAGCGAGCATCTGCTGTTCTCCACCAGACAACGTTCCACCAAGCTGGCTTTTCCTTTCAGCTAACCGTGGGAAGAGAGAGAAGACCCATTCAAGGTCTTTTTTTACTCCGTTCTTGTCCTTTCTATTGAACGCTCCCATCATAAGATTTTCCATAACAGTTAAGTTGGGGAATATTCTCCTGCCCTCTGGAACAAGGCAAACACCCATTCTGTTGATTTGATGAGATGGTAGATTCTGTATCTCTTTTCCTTCAAAGAGTATCCTACCTCTTTTTGCTTTGACCAGTCCGGCTATTGTGGAGAGTGTTGTAGTCTTTCCAGCACCATTTGCACCTATGAGTGTAATTACCTTTCCTTGGTCGACTTTAAAGCTTATTCCTTTTATGGCATTTATAGCACCATAATACACGTGTAGTCCTTCAATTTCAAGCATTGGCATGTTCCCACTCCTTACCTAAGTAAGCTTCGATAACTCTTGGATTTTTGCTAATTTCTTCTGGAGTTCCTTCGGCAATTATCTTTCCTGAATCCATCACAATAATTCGCTCACATACTCCCATAACCACTTTCATATCGTGTTCTATTAGTATTACCGTAAGTTTGAATTCATCACGAATGTATTTAATGAATTCAAGCAATTCCTCCGATTCTTTTGGATTCATTCCGGCCGCTGGCTCATCTAATAATAACAACTTTGGTTCAGTTGCAAGTGCTCTTGCAATTTCAAGCTTTCTTTGTTGACCATATGGGAGAGCAGAAGCAATTTCGTTAGCAAGATGGTCAAGCCCAACTTTCTTAAGTAAAGTCATTGCACGTTCTCTCATCTCACGTTCTTTTTTCATATATCCCAGTTTCGTGACAGCTCGCCAGAACCAAAGTGTTCCCTTTATCTTTCTCTCCTTGCCATGCTTTTTAAGAATCTCATCAGCGTCTCTTGTAGACAACAAATGGTGCATTGCAACAAGAACGTTGTCAAGAACGGTAAGTGTGCCAAATAGCCTAATATTTTGGAATGTTCTCGCAATACCAAGATGCGTAATTTGATGTGGTCTGTATGGTGTTATATCGATACCATCAAAGATTATCCTACCTTTTGTTGGAAAGTAAATTCCAGTAATGACATTGAATGCAGTTGTCTTACCGGCACCATTTGGTCCTATTATTCCAAGTATCTCGCCTTCGTATACAACGTTATCGAAATCATCAACTGCGGTAAGACCACCAAATTGCATTGTTATATGCTCCATCCTTAGAACAGGTGTTTTTCTATTGCTCATTTTGCATCACTCCTTTTCAAGCCCAATCGCTTGAAAAAGTTTATTATGCCTTCCCATGTTAGTTCGCCTCGACCAAATATTCCCCTTTTCCAGACAATCATCGTAACAACAAAGAGTACCGAAAGAACAAGCATTCTCATACCTTGAATTGCAGGGAAATCTTTACCAAATAGCGTAAATGGTTGTTCAAATGCTCTAAGCCATTCCATTAAGAAGGCAAAAATTATAGCACCGACAACAGAACCGCTGATACTACCAAGTCCACCAAGAACAACCATGATAAGTACATAGTAAGTGAGTATCGGTCCAAACGTTGTAATCCTTGGGTCAATTGTTGTAAGCCAGTGTGCATAAAGTGCACCACTAACCCCGGCAAAAAAGCCACTTATAACAAAAGACATTAGTGTATGCTTAAATACGTTAATTCCCATCGCTTCAGCCGCGATTGAGTTATCCCTTATCGCTAAAAGTGCTCTTCCATAAGAACTTTTAACAAGGCTCACGATGAATATAATCGTTACGAGCAACCATCCCCAGCTCCACCAAATGTTTGTATAATTCGGTAATCCCTTTAGACCAAGTGAACCATTTGTTATTGACTGTAAATTCAAAGCAAATATCCTAAGCACTTCAGAAAATCCAAGTGAGGCAATTGCAAGATAGTCGCCCGATAATCTCAAAACAGGGAAACCAATTATGAATGCTCCAAATGCTGCAACTAATCCTGCTATTATCGTTGCAGTGAAGAAATCCGTATGCAGATTCGCTATTAACGGGCTTGGAGGAGCTATTATGAATATCATCGCTTTCTGATCAGGCGGAATGGTAAGCAGTGCCGATGTATAAGCACCAAGCAAGATGAAACCAGCATGACCAAGCGAGAAAACGCCGGTAATACCATTTACAAGGTTCAGACTGACAGCCATTATACCATATATCGCCATGAGTGAGAGTATCTGTTTTTGATAAGAATCAAACTTAGCATTCGCTAATGCAAGTAAAACACCGACTATTAAAACGAATATAAATGTAAGCATTAAATCTCTCTTCGTCTTGTTCTTCATCTCTTCTCACCTCAAACTTTCTCAACGGCGCGTTTACCAAGAAGTCCCGCCGGTTTCACAAGAAGGATTAATATAAGTATAATAAAGGCAAAAGCATCTTTGTATTGCATCAATGTTGGGAAGAATGTTATTATCATCATCTCTATAACGCCAAGCAAAATACCACCCAATACAGCTCCACCTATTGAACCAATTCCGCCGAAAACCGCTGCAATAAATGCCTTTAAACCTGGAACAAAACCGGTATATGGATAGAAGCTTGGATACCTAAGCGCCCACATCACACCGGCAAGAGCTGCAAGTGCTGAAGAAAGTGCAAAAGTAAAGCCTATAACGTTGTCGACGTTAACACCCATTAAAGATGTCGTTGGTATGTCAGCCGATATTGCACGCATCGCCATTCCCATCTTTGTTTTGTAAACGATCATAAAAAGAACAAAGAGAGCTACTGCGGTTATACCAAGGATTATGAATATAATCTTCGGCAGATAGACATTTCTGATTACAAATGATTCAAAAGCTATTGTTTTATTTTGTAAAGCTTCCAAAAATGCTTTGTAATTTGGTCCAAAGAAGACAACTGCGAAACTTTCGATAAAGAAAGACACACCTATTGCCGTAATCAAGGCAGAAATTCTTGGAGAATTCCTTAAGGGCTTGTAGGCAAGCCTATCGATAAGTACACCAAGTACAGCCGTAGTACCAAGTGAGAAAATTACGGCAAGTGGAAAGCTAAATCTAATAAGTGTTGCACCATAGTAGGCAAAATATATACCCATAACCATAATATCTCCAAAGGCGAAGTTTATAAGCCTTAAAATACCATAAACCATTGTGTATCCTACAGCTATTAGTGCGTACAAACCCCCAACCATAAGTCCATTAAAGATATTTTGAACAAAGATAGTGAAGTTTATAGTCAATATCGGCACCTCCTCGAAAAATAATAAAGATTAAAAATCAATTCCCCGCCTTGTTTTAGTTGCCTCTATATTAGAATCAACAAGGCAGGGAATGTCTTTTATTTTTACTGCAAATCTTTTGGTTCTATTCTTGTTTCAAATCTGAATTGTCCTTTATCAACTTTGACTATAATAACATCTTTTATTGCATTACCATTTGCATCAATCGTAATACTTCCACTAACACCTTGGAATCCCTTTGTTGCCCTTATAGCAGTGTTAATCTTAACTGGATCCTTAGATTTTGCGCGATTGATTGCATCAACAACAAGCATATATGCATCATATCCAAGTGCAGCATTCATAGCTGGCAAAGTGCCAAATTCTTTTTTGAAAGCATCGACAAAATCTTTTGCTAATTTAGACGTAGCAGCTTCCGGTACATAGTGTGTTGTGAAGTATAATCCTTCAACAGCCTGACCACCTATCTTGATTAGTTCTGGGGCATCCGCACCATCGCCGGCGATTATGTAACCTTTGTATCCCATCGCTCTTGCTTGCTGTGCAGCAAGTGCAATTTCGTTGTAATAACCAGTCATCATAATAACATCGCTACCAAATGCCAGTGCTTGAGAAACCTGTGCACTGAATTCTTGGTCACCTGATTTGTATTGGACTTTAAGAACTTGCCCCTTGTATTTCTTTTCAAATCTTTCAACAAAGTAGTTTGTCAGACCAACACTGTAATCTTGCTCTATATCAACGAATATAGTTACTTTCTTTGCCTTAAGATTCTTTGCTGCAAATTCCGCAAGTGCAGTTCCTTGGAGCGGGTCTATAAAACAAACCCTTGAAACAAATTTCTTGCCTTGAGTAACTAATGGATTCGTCGATGTGACAGCAACTTGTGATACCTTCCTTGCTTCGGCTATTTCCGCAGCCGCCATCGAATTACTGCTTGCAATTTCACCTATAACTGCAACAACCTTTTCTTTGTCTATCAGCCTTGCCATAGCGTTAGCAGCTTCCGTTTTTTCGCTTCTTGTATCTGCGTAAACGAGTGTTATCTTCTCGCCAAGAACTGTACCTTTTTGTTTGTAAGCAAGTTCTATACCCTTTTTAGTCCAATCACCAAAAGCAGAAATACCGCCCGTAAGCGGCAACAAAACACCTATCTTTATTTCCGCAAAGATACTGAGGGTAAGCAGAAGTAACAATACCAGTGTTGTCTTTTTCACACCAATCCCTCCCAATAATGTAATTATCAAAGTGGGTGGTATTAACCCACCCACTTGATTTAAGAATATACTATTTTAGTTGACTTGCTGAAATCTTAGCTGCAAAAGCAAATTGTTGGTCTTTGACAGTCAAAATAACCACATCTTTGCTAGCATTTCCATTTGAATCAATTGTAATAATACCAGTTGCACCTTGGAAATTCTTAATGCTTCTAATTGCTGTAGCAATAAGTTCCGGCTTTTTTGTCTTTGCTCTTTGAATTGCTTCAACAACGAGCATGTAAGCATCATAACCAAGAGCAGATAGTGTAGATGGCTTAACTCCATACTTTTTCACAAACGCATCGACAAACTTCTTGGAGACTTGAGTAACAGGTGCGTCTGGGTGGTAGTGGTCTGAGAAGTATATACCTTCAACTGCTTGTCCACCTATCTTAATGAGCTCTGGAGCATCTGCACCATCGCCAGCAAGAATGTGACCTTTGTATCCAAGTGACCTTGCCTGTTGAGCAACAAGTGCTATTTCATTGTAATAACCTGTAACTACTATAGCATCGCTTCCAAAAGCAAGTGCTTGGGAAAGCTGAGCACTGAATTCTTGGTCTCCAGATTTGTACTGCACCTGCAATACCTGACCGCCATATTTCTTAAACCTTTCAATAAAGTAGTTCGAAAGGCCAACACTGTAATCTTGCTCGACATCTGTAAAGACCGTTGCTTTTTTAATTTTCAATGTCTTAACTGCAAATTCTGCAAGCGCAGTCCCTTGGAGTGGATCGATGAAACAGACTCTTGAAACGAACTTCTTGCCCTGTGTTACCAATGGATTTGTTGAAGATGGGCTCACCATCGGGATTTTTTTCTTCTCTGCAATTTCACCAGCAGCTATGGAGTTTCCACTGATAACTTCACCTATAACTGCAACAACGCCTTCCTTGTCAATCAATCTTGCAATACCGTTTGCAGCTTCCGTTTTCTCACTACGCGTGTCCATGTACACAACTTCGATCTTCTCACCAAGAACTGTACCGCGTTCTTCATACGCAAGCTCAATACCTTTCTTTACCAAATCACCAAAAGCAGAAACGCCACCTGTTAACGGTAAAAGAGCACCTATCTTAACAGTAGCAAAAAGGCTTAAAGAACTTAAAAGCAGAACCACCAAAAAGACGTTTTTTAATCTCCTCATACTCTTTCCCTCCTTAAATAGGGTGTTGAAAAACCAATGTGGTAAAGAACTACCCCGTGTTATTAAATATTGTGGTATAGATAAGTTCTCAATAATTTGGAAGAATTTGGAATTTTAACATACTTAAAAATTTTGTTAGTATTTTAACATATTTAGCATTTTAAAGTCAATAGTTTGAGTACAAAAAAGTGGGAAAAAGCGAAAAATATAGTAACATTAAGACTTTTTACAACATATATTTGAAAATTCAAAAAAATATTCGCGAAGCGAACTTCAATTTTATATGGAAATATTTTTTGAAAATCAAGAGCAATTTGGTTGTACTTGCTTAAAAAAGTTGTATAATTGTTTTTAGTTGATATTATTTGTTATCAGTAAAATATAAAGCGAGGTGATATGATGAATATCCTTCTTGGAGTTTCATCCGGAATAGCAATATACAAAGCAGTAGATTTAGCAAGCAAGATTAGAAAAGAAGGATGGAACTTGAAAGTTATCATGACTGAAAACGCAACAAAACTTATTAGCCCAGTTGTCTTCTCTTCTGTAGGAAATTGTGAAGTCTATACTGACACATACGAAATTGAAAAAGGATGGATTATTCATACAGAAGTATCGAAGTGGGCAGATATATTTGTAATCGCGCCTGCAACTGCTAACACCATAGCAAAGATTGCACATGGCTTTGCCGACAACCTATTAACTACAACCGCTCTGGCATTCAGTAAGGAAAACAAAGTTATAGTTCCAACAATGAACACTCGTATGTACGAAAACGAAATAACAACGGAAAACATCGAAAAAATCAAGACACTTGGCTGGAAGGTTATAGAACCAGAAGCGGGGCATTTGGCATGTGGCGATGTTGGCAAGGGAAGATATCCGGAAAATGAAAAAATAATAGAATTTTTAAAGATAATCTCGGAAGACAAACCTTTGTCCGGAAAAAAGGTACTTGTGACGGCTGGACCAACAAGAGAAGCCATCGACCCTGTCAGGTACATATCCAATCATTCGAGTGGTAAAATGGGATATTCGATAGCGAAAATGGCAAAAAGACTGGGAGCGGAAGTCTGCCTTATAACAGGTCCAACTTGCCTTCAATATCCTTATTACGTAGATTCCACAATCTCTGTAGAAAGTGCAAAGGATATGTTCAATGCTGTTTTGGAAAATTACAATAAATATGATATACTTATAATGTGCGCAGCAGTTGCTGACTACGCTCCAATTGAAAGTGCAAAGGAAAAGATCAAAAAAACTGATGAGAAGTTCATTTTAGAGCTTTCAAAGACACCTGATATACTTGATTACATTGGACACAACAAGAAAGATAATCAGATTGTGGTAGGCTTTGCAGCTGAAACACAAAATATAATCGAGAATGGATACGAGAAACTCATAAGGAAAAATGCTGACGTAATTGTTGCAAATGATGCAAAGATAGCTATGGGAAGTGACAACAACCAAGTTTATTTGATTTTCAAGGATAAAGCTACCGTAGTTTTGGAAGGTTCAAAGGAAGAAGTAGCAAAGGAGTTGTTGAAGAGGATATGCGGTCTGCTGTGAATACAAAAATCAAAAAACTTGCCTTTCTATTCCTAATAGTTTATATCATTATTTCGATAAATGCTTTCGGTATTACAACAGAGAAAGTTTACGTTGGACTAAAGTACTCTTTTAGAAACTATAGAACGAACGGAGATGTAATTTTAATTGACCCATTTAGTAAAAATATGGCTGTCTATAATTTGTCAAACAAGCAAGTTTTAGCCTTCTACACCCATATTGGTAATTTCGTGATTGCTGCTTATGATCTCAAAGATAGTTATATTATCGTCGATAGAACCGGTCCTTTTATTTCCAAGATTTCTTTAAGTGGCGAAGTACTCTCAAAAGTAAGGTTTGAAAGACGTATTCAAGCAAGTAACTTCAGCAAGGATAATATTTATGTTTTACTAGAAGGCGGGCAGTTATTCATTTACAATAGAGACTTGAAATTAGTTTCCAAATACTCCTTTTCTGCTTCTCCCGCTTATTTATTCGTTTGGGAAGGAAAGGTTTTCTCAACATACTTGTGGAATGATAATTACGATATTGAATTTGTAGGTGAAAAACCGAAGAAAGTCGGTTTAACAACACCGTCGCTACTTGTTGAAAATCTCCTCATTGATACTCGTGGGGGACAAGTATTAAATCTTTCAAATAATAAATTAACTAAAGTTGCATCGTACATCTCAAGTGCATACTTTGATGGAGATAAATACTACATAGCCTCGATGTCAAATTCGACAATATATGTCCTCAAAAATGATGTTATAATCAGTTCTTTCCACGTGCCATATACACCGACATACATCTCAAAAATAGGGAATTACGTAATCGTTCTAAGTGCTCCATATAATAAAGTTATGATTATAAAAAATGATAAAGACATTTCTGTATTTGATACAGGCGATTATCCTATTGAAGTATTCAAAATTAACAACAGCCAAGATTCTTTTGCGGTATATTGTTCAGACAGTGGAGAAATGTACTACTACTATTTTTAACAATTTCAATCTATAAGGAGGGCGACAAAAGATGAAAGCAGCAAGATGGGTTAACACGTTCTTTCCAAAAGTAAAGAACACGCAGATTATTTCGGAAGCATTACACGAAATGAGAAAACATTCATGTGATTATTGTATTGTTATTGATGAGGATAACAAATTCGATGGATTACTCCACAAATCGGTAGTTAAAGAGGTAGAAATGGATGAAAAGGTTGGTCCATACGTTGTATTTCCTGATTTCTACATTGTTGAGGATTCAACAATCGAAGAAGCAGCTATGATGTTAATAGAAAACAAAGAAACGATCCTACCAGTTGTTAATTCAAATAGTGAGGTTGTTGGAGTGCTGACAATCCAAGAAGTGCTCGAAGCAATGACTGAGATGGCGGCGATGGATGAACATGGAATAAGGATAAATTTAACACTTCCAGATAAACCCGGTGAACTTAAAAAACTAATCGACGTTCTTGCGAACAACAAGATAAACATACTCTCCATTCTAACACTTAAAGAAGGGGAAGAAAGATTAGTCTCCGTTAAGGTAGATAGCAAGGACGCAGAAAGCGTAGCAGGTATTCTCGAAGTGTACGAGATTGCCTATGAATCAATAGTGGAGGAAGAAGGTTTCTTCTGATAACCTGTCATGGAGTTAGTCTTTAAATTTGAGGAATTTGAAGGTCCGTTAGATTTACTCCTTTACTTAGTTCAAAAGAAAAAAATCAACATCCGTCAGTTGTCAATATCACAACTGGCGGATGAGTTTTTGTATTACGTTAACCAAATGGAAGAAATGAACTTGAATATAACTTCAGAATTTATTGCAACTGCTGCATATTTGCTTGAACTGAAATCTAAGAGCTTATTACCAATGAGTGAAAAGGAAAAGAAAGAATATGAATACAAAAGAGAACTTCTCATTAGAAGAATTGAAGAGTATGCAAGATTGAAAGAATTAGCAAACGAAATAGTAAGCAAAAATTCGGCTGACCAATATCCAGTAAAAGTACCATACGTCTTTCCGAGAGTAGATGAAAAGAAATTAGTTAAAATAGTAAAGGCAGCTCTTCAAGAAGTGGAAGTTAAACAAAAGGTGTATGTCATCAAAAAAGAAAATTATTCACTCGAAAGGGTTATGGAAGAAATCGAGGAAAAATTTGATGAAATCAACCTATTCGACTTACTTCGTGATAGTGCGTCGAAATACGAAATTATTGTAAAATTTCTCGCAATTCTCGAATTAATCAGATTTGAAAAATACGAAATTGATGATGATTTAACATTGCGAAGAGTGGTGAAATCAGATGTCGCAAACGTTTGAAGATAATAAGAATCAAAAAACTCTAAATCAATTAAATGTATCGCTAATAGAAGCTCTGATATTCGCTTCTCGAGGAATATCAAAAAGCACTTTATTAGAGCTTACGGAAATTAGCGAAGATGAACTTGATACAATACTCGAATATTTGAAAGCCAAATATTCTTCACAAGAACATGGAATAGAACTAAAACAGATAGAAGATTACTACAGATTCTACACAAAACCACAATTCTCTGAAATTGTTTCAAAAGTAGCAAAACGTAGAAATCTTGGCAGTCTCTCACCTTCTCAGCTTGAAGTTGCTGTATTTCTTGCCGTCAGAAGACAAGCAACAAAGCTTGAAATCGACAGCATGAGAGGAAAAGACTCCTCGAACCTTATAAAACAACTCCTCGTTTCAGGGGTCATAAAAAGAAGAAAACTGGGAAGAACTTTTGTATATAGCCTGACCGACACATTTAAAGATGAAAGTATGATAGAAGAACTAATAAGGCAAGCTGGCGGTGCGTCTTTTGAAAGTATTGGTAAGATGTTCTTTGAAAATTCAGAAACCTCCGATACCCAAAATTCCAATATCGAAGCTTCTCGACACGAAAATAGCGAGCAAGCAAGCGAAGAGGGTTTCGAAGTAATCAAAGAAAAGCTCGATATCCCTATCGAAGAATAAAAAGAGGTGGAAATATTGAAAGTAAGCGAAGCAAAATATCTTTCAAAAAAAATAATGCAAGCTGGAGAAATTCCCTTGCTAATAGGGCATTTTGGAGTTGGAAAGACTGATATTGCAAGAGAAATTGCCACCGAAACTGGGAGAAAACTTGTTATACTTGTTCTTTCTCAGATGGAACCAGGTGATTTAATCGGATTACCAGCGCGTGATGAGAATAAGACGAAATTTTTAGCACCTGATTGGTGGCCAGAAGACGGGAATACAATAGTACTTCTTGATGAGATTAACAGAGCTCACAGAAGTATAAGAAATGCGATAATGCAACTATTAGTTGATAAAAGGATACATAATCATATATTACCATCTGGTACATGGATTATGGCTTCGATGAATCCGCCAGACGAAAACTACGACCAAGTTGAACTCATCACAGACCCAGCTTTTTTGAGTAGGTTTTTCATACTTGAAATCCATCCAGAACCAGATGAGTGGCTCTCGTGGGCAAAGAAAAACAATATTGAAACAGAAGTAGTAGACTTCATATCCAAATATCCAGAATTCCTCTCAGTACACGAACTCGTCTCTTTGAAAGCTTCAATAAAACCAAGCCCAAGAAGTTGGCACAAACTCAGCAAGGTCTTGTCACTTATGGATACGGAAGAAAAGAAAGAATATTCATACATACTCGCAAGTGGAATAGTGGGTCCTGAAGTAGCAAAGGTGTTCATAGACAAAAGCATCGCTGGTGATATTAATACTCCAACAGAAATACTTTTAAATGGAAATATACCTGATAAACTCGATATACACGAAGCGAATGGACTACTTGTCCGATTAGTAGATTACATAACGACCGTTGATGACAAAGAACTCGAAAAACTCTCAAACATGTTAGATATAGTCTCGGATAACTTGTTAAAACTCTCAAACGTTGTTCCAAAGGATTCCTTCGAAGCTTTTGTTAGAATGCTCGTTAACTTATCGAATCTTCCAGGATTAAAAGGAGAATTTTCTGATAAAATTCTACGAAAACTCGTAAATCGATGACCTGAAAGGACAAAAGAACAAACAAAACGCAATGTTAACCAAAAATTAAACACAAATAATCACTTTGTGGTATCATTGATACGTATATTTTCTTATGGAAGGAGAGATAACCATGTTTGATCACGATCACCACCATCACCACCATGATCACGACCATGAACATGAACACCATGATCACATTGATGCGTTCACACTTATGGATGAAGAAGGAAACGAACATCACTTCGTTTTACTTGGAGAAGTTGAAAACAAAGGAAAAACTTACTGGGTATGCGAAGAAATATTTGTAGAAAATGACGAAGTTTCCGAATTCGGAGATACATACCTTTTTGTAAAGTCGGAAGATGACGAAGGAAATGTATTCCTTGATTCCGTCCAAAGTGAAGACGAATTCAACGAAGTAGTTAAGATTTGGGAAGACATGATGGGTGACGAAGATTTCTTCGTCGATATTGACGAAGAAGATGAAGAAGACGAGGAGTAATCCTATCGGCTACAAAGCACCGGTACAAAAATCACATCTTGACCACTGATTCTGATTTTGATAAAATATCAATCGGTTGGTTTGTGGTTTGAGGCGCAGGCGTAGCTTCAAGCGGTGGAGCGCCTCCTTGGTAAGGAGGAGGGTGTGGGTTCGAGTCCCACCGCCTGCTCCAAAGATTAGTAAGAATGTGAAAGAGGGTACAACCATAAAAGGTACCCTCTTTTTCTTTTTTAATTTCAAAAATCAGAGAATATACGTGCTTTTTGGCATTTTTATCTTCTTTATTTTACGTGACAAAAGGAATATAATTATATTTTACTTGCTTATCTTTATATCTCTCATAGGGGTGGGGTTAGTGAGCATAGTTGATGTACTACTTTTTTTACCGTCTATAATGCTCGGTGTAATAATGGGTGCAAACGATGCAGGAAACATTTTAGGTCCTACGGTCGGAAACGGTATATTTAAAATAAAACAAGCTATATATGCGGCATCACTAATGATAATCTTAGGTGCATGGATAGAAGGTAGGCCCGGCTTGAAAGTCTCTTCTAACCTCGTCAAAGTAAATACAATTGAAATTATTATTATAAACCTCTCCGTGGTCGTTATAACGTTATTTTTCTTAAAAAGAAAATTACCAATTTCCTTAACTCAAGCAATAGTTGGTGCAAGCGTTGGTGTTGGAATACTTATTAAAGAAATTAACACAAAAATACTACTTTATATTGTTCTTGGTTGGTTCTCCACACCAGTTGTTGCCTTTATTATAAGCTATGCCCTTCAAAAAACATTAGCACTTGTATTCAGAGGAATGAAGAATTTAAGGATAAGGTTTTATGTTTTACGGATACTCCTTTGGGTATTCACACTCTATGGAGGATTTTCACTTGGTGCTAACAATGCCGGTAAAATTTCTGGTATTCTGTATCAACGTGGATACAATATTTATTTTCTATTAGTTCTGAGCGGATTATCTTTGAGTGCCGGCGTTTTGTTCTTTGGTAAAAACTCCATATACACAATAGGTCGAGGAATCATGGCACTTGATGATTTTACAGCAATGGTAAGTATCGCAACTGTATCAATAACCATTTGGATATATTCAATTATTGGACTTCCAATTTCTGCAGCCCATGCGATTATTGGAAGCATCATAGGTGCAGGATATTCCAAAGGAACTCGAATTCAAAATCCTAAGATTTTCCAGAGAATTATATTCTCTTGGCTTGAGGCGCCAATGTACAGTGGAATTTTCTCAGCATTTGTGTATTCAATATATAAACTTTTGTGGTAGAATATATACGTAAAAAACAAACCTGGTGGAGGTGCATTAAAAAGTGGACTTAAAATCTTATATAAGAGACATTCCGGACTTTCCACAAAAAGGTGTCATGTTCAGGGACATAACACCTCTTATCAAATCACCTGAAGCGTTTAGCTTTGCTATCAACACCATTGCTGAAGAAGTAAAAAAGTATGATTTCGATTTAATAGTTTGTCCCGAAGCACGCGGTTTCATTATAGGTGCTCCACTCGCATATATTCTCAATAAAGGTTTTGTACCTGTACGAAAACCAGGTAAACTTCCATACAAGACAGTAAGCGACTATTACGAACTTGAATACGGAAAAGCCGAGTTACACATCCACGAAGACGCAATAAAACCTGGTCAAAAAGTACTCATAGTTGATGACGTACTTGCAACTGGTGGTACTGCACTTGCTCTTAAAAGATTGGTAGAAAAAATTGGTGGAGAAGTTGTTGCAAGTGCATTCTTAATAGAGTTAACCTATCTTAATCCAAGAAATCTATTGAAGGACTTACCAATAATAGCACCTGTAAAATACTAATTATATATATGATGAAAACTGCAGTATTTTATCCACGAAAATTATGTAAAAAAAGACCTCAGCAAAGTATTTAAAAGGATTCGATGAAAATATGGAGGTGTGACCCGTGTTAAAATTTGATTTTACCTACACATTGTCTGAAAACGTGGCTGGTGGGTTGGAGTTTTCAGAAGTTGATTTGTACTCAGAGAAAGTAGCAGAGTTTCTTAGAAAGCTCGATGAAAATAGACCCGGGTTTGTTAATGCCGTGTTGACGCGAAAGTGGATTGACTCTGTTAATGAACTCAGCGATTTCATTTTCACATTTGATAGTATAGTCGTTATCGGAATCGGCGGTTCTGCTCTCGGTAACATCGCTATTCAACACGCCTTAAGGCCATTTAACTGGAACTCCATGAATGTTGAGGAAAGAAACGGATACTTAAAAGTGTTTGTCGTTGACAACGTTGATCCGGACAACCTTGCTGCTGTTCTTGACTGTATTGATCCAAAAACGACACTCTTCAACATTATCTCAAAATCAGGTACAACAGCAGAACCGATGGCGAATTATTTAATTGTTCGTGGAATCCTTGATGCGCAAGGATTGGATCCGAAAGAACACATAGTATTCACAACAGACCCTGAAAAAGGCGTATTGAGAAGGCTTGGAAGAAGTGAAGGCATAAGAATGCTTGACATTCCACCTGATGTTGGCGGAAGATTCAGTGTACTAACACCAGTTGGATTACTCTCAGCCAAAGCTGCTGGTGTTGATATAGAAGAATTAATAATCGGTGCAAAAGATGCATATGAAAAGACTATAAAATCACCGCTATGGGAAAACCCAGCTGCGTTAATTGCTGTCACACACTATCTGCACTATTTGAAGAAGAGAAACATCTCCGTTATGATGGCATATTCCAACAGACTTTACTATCTTGCAGACTGGTATAGACAGCTATGGGCAGAAAGTCTTGGAAAAATGTACGATAACAACGGAAACAAAGTCAACGTTGGACAGACTCCTGTGAAAGCTCTCGGTGCTGTTGACCAACACTCACAAGTTCAGCTTTACAACGAAGGTCCGGATGACAAGATAGTCACATTCCTGAGAACTGAACAATTTGACCGCGAGATAACAATTCCAAAAATTCATGAAAACGAACCAGAATTGGCATATCTGGGCGGTAAGAAACTTTCTACTCTTCTAAATAGCGAACAAGTTGGTACGCAACTTGCTCTTGCAAAACACGGAAGACCATCGATAACAATCAGTTTCCCAAAGATTGATGAATATCATCTCGGACAATTCATTATGTACTATGAACTTGCAACTGCTATAGCAGGACATTTGTTTAATATAAATCCTTACGACCAACCTGGTGTCGAACTTGGTAAGAAAATTACGTACGCCCTTATGGGAAGAGCTGGCTTTGAAGAATTTAACTACACTGACAGCGCACAAAAGAAGGTTGAAATCGAATGATGAAAGAATACATCGAAATACTTAAGAGCATATTCGACCCTATAGCAGTATTTCTTAAAGATGAAGAATTTGTTGTAGTTGTAAAGGACGAAAAGAATGTCCAAAAAGCTGTTTCAGAACTGTCTAACAAGATTTATGATGACATAAGTCTTGTCATACTAAATAAAGAAGAATACGAAAAAATGTACGACAAAGACCTCGGCGAAAGAATATTCTAACACGATTGGTGATTAGTGTGATAATATGTATCACTGGTAAAATAGCTACTGGAAAAAGCACTGTCTCGCAATTCTTCGTTAACCGTGGCTTTGAGTACATAAACGTAGATCAATTAGGTCACAGAGCCTTTGAAATGAATTTAGAGCAAATCAAAAGAACATTTGGAACAACAAATAGAAGTGAGATTGCTCATATCGTCTTTAAGGACGTTGAAAAGTTAAAAATTCTTGAAAGTATAGTACACCCAACAATGATGGAGCTTTTGAAAAAGGAGTTAAAATCAAAGAATAACAAAAACACAGTAATTGAAGCTGCGATAAAAAGAAGATTAGGAATAAATTGTTGCGACTTAACAATAACTGTTTTATCAGATGAAAAGAACATTAAAGAACGTCTAAAGGGAAGATATGATGAAGAACTAATCGACAAGATACTCCAAAGGCAGAGTGACATAGAACCGGAAGGAATAATCGTGACAAATAACTCAAGCACGGAGGATTTGACATCTAAGCTTGAAGAAATTTACTCCCATTACATACTAAAGAAAGATTAACATCAAGCGAAGGCTCAGCCCTTCGCTTTTTTAAATTTCAAATTAATATACCCTTTTTCCATTACCTTTTGAAAAGATTAAATTTGAAATTGAACCAACGACTATACCAACAAGTAGCCAAGCCATCCCAAATCCTGCTGCACCTTTTGCAAGTACTGTGAGCAAGATATTGAGCGTCGTATATTCTCTAAAAAAAAGATATCCAATCATCTGTAGCAATCCAAACGAAAGAACAGGAGATATAATTGAAATGAGTAGCATATCACGAAGTTTAATCATCGAACCAAGAAGTATAAAACCAACCACAACAAACCCTTCTGGAAAAAGACCAAATGAAAAATTCGGGAAAAGATTGTAAAATGTGGTATATGATTGAATAACGGCAAAAATGATGGAATACCACAAAACAACCATATCTTACTCCTCCACAATTAAATTAGTTTATTAATTTGCTTACTTTACATTTTATCATATTTTCGTTAAATATGGTAGAATATTATTTGAAGAGTACCAGATAATATGTAGGTTTTGTGGGCGGTGAGAATATGGCACATATATTTGATATTTTCAAACCAGAAAGAGAAACAAAAAGAATTGAAGAATTTTTAAACGAAATTTTGAAAAAGTATAAGTTCAAAGGTGCCGTAATTGGTGTTAGCGGCGGCATAGATTCCGCTGTTGTTCTTGCACTACTTGTACGAGCAATCGGTAGAGAACGCATCAAAGCGTTGATTCTTCCAGAAAGGGATAGTTCAAAGATAAGTACAAATGATGCAAAATTAGTTTGCGAACATTTTGACGTAAAATACGAAATCAAAAGTATAACTTCTGCGCTAAGAGGTTTGGGAGTATATAGCCTATTCCCACCTGCTTTATTTATACCAGAAAAGATTAAAACTGAGTATGCTAAGAATAGATGGTACCGATACAAAGACCCTTATATAATGGATTTAAAAAACGAAGGTGATGAGCTCTTTTTGAAGGGAATCGCGTATTACCGCTCAAAACATCGAGTTAGAATGTGTAAACTATATTTCGAGGCAGAAAAACTTGGCTATTGCGTCGTTGGAACGACAAATAAAACCGAAACAAAACTTGGATTGTATGTTAAGTGGGGGGATGACTCAGTTGACATAGAACCAATCAAACATCTATATAAAGTTCACGTATACGAACTTGCAAAGTATTTAAACGTCCCGGAGAAAATAATAAAGAAATCGCCTACACCGGATCTTGTTCCGGGTGTTACTGATGAAGAAGTCTTTGGCTTAACATATTCAGAAATAGACGACATATTAATGAAATTAGATAATGGAATAGAACTTAGCGATGAGAAAGCAAATAGAGTGAAAAAACTCATGGAACTTGCCAAATTTAGAGAATTAAAATCCTTGGGTATTGAAGATGTACGATAGTATAAATGAAAAACTTGAAAAATTTCTCTGCGACTTGACTGTTGTTAAACTTGGGAAAAAGCTACGGATACTCGGATACGACGTTGAGATTATCAAATCTGTAAATCCATTAGATATAGAAAACAAAATTTCGGCCGACAACAGAAAACTCATAACAAAATCACATAAGTTAGCTAAGAAATATAACGGAATCCTCATTGTGAGTAATAAAATCACTGAGCAATTACAAGAAATACTACCAATTTTGACAACCAAAGCAAAGAAAGGTTCAACAAGATGTGCGGAATGCAACGAACCTCTTTTAGAATGTCGGAGCGAAAGAATAGTCGACAAAGTACCCATCTACGTTCTTAAAAGTGTTGAAAATTTTAGATGTTGTCCAAAATGTGGTAAAATTTATTGGAAAGGTACTCATGCTATCTTTTTTGAAAGATGGAACAACACAGAAAAAACGTTCAAAAGCCTACAAGGCGAGGTGAAACAATAATGATTGGAAAGCGAATATGCACTGTACTAACTGAGGTTTTTGAAAATAATAAATATTCTGAACAGACAAAAATTATTGCCGAGGAAATCGCTCAACTAATAGGCGTTGAAAAAATCTCCGTTGCTTTTTATGAAAAAGCAAAAGATGCTTACCGAGTACTGATTAGCAACTTTCTACCAATCCAATCTAAGATACCTGTAAAGCATATTAACGAACGAACTTCACTTTCCAAAGTCTACATTGAAATTGAACCTGGGAATAAATGTGAAACATACGTTGAACAGTTATACCATACGAACCCAAACATTGGAGAAGAGAAAGTCGGAATCATTTTAACCAACTCCCTTCCAACGAAGATAAATAACTTCAAAGAAATTGCAGATTTTCTTGCATACGCTCTTTGGTTTGTACCAGTATACGAGAGATCTAAGAATTATTTGAACAAATACAGGTCTCTATGGATGCTCACAAATCTGTTTGAATCCGCCAAATCTCATGAAGAACTCACCGAAGGATTTTTGAAGGTCAGTGCCGAGATATTAGAATCCGAAATAACAGCTTTAGTTAAAATATCTGAAAACTTTGAAATGACGCTCTACAAAGACAACAGTACAGAACTTAAAAAAACTAAAATAGAACTTTCCGACATCTCACAGGAAACAATGCGATATTTTAAAGGAACGGAAAAAATTGTATATAAACCTGATGGGTTAAGTGAACTATTTTCAGAAAGAATTCTATCAGCACTTATAGTGCCAGCTAACAACGAGTGGTTCATATTTGCCAACAAAAGAGGAAAAGATGTATACCTCCAAACAAAATCTTTCGATTCGATGGATTTAGAAATTGCGCGCGATTCAGCAAAAAGATTCATTCTCGCAGGCGGAAGAATAGAATTTGAAAAGCGATTGGAAGAAGAAATATCTAAACTAAAAGAATTAAAAAAGAGTCACGAATTACTGATAGAAGAACAAAAAGAACAGATAAGAAAAATGAATGCTGTACACTACATAAGCCAAGCTATGCGAACTATGTACAGTGTAAAAAATGTTTATAGGACCTTGTTACTCGGACTAACTTCTGGTAGACTACTTGGCTATAATCGTGCACTTCTTTTAACATACGATGAGAAGCGCGATGTGTTAGTCGGAAAGATGTGGTTTGGACCTGATAGTGACAATGTTGAAGAAGATTGGAAGAAAGCTAACTTAAGAGCCATGCGATATTCAGACGTAGTTCAGTATTTGCGCGAAGAAGCTATGACACTCGAATTCAGCAATAAACTTACACAAATAATAGAAAACAAAATATTTCCATACAAAGCACACCCAATTCTCGAGAAGTGCGTGGTACGAAAGAAAATATTTGTAGCAAACGAAAGAATAGTCAGTACCATGGGGCTCGAAGTTGCGGACATTGTTAACCTGCTTGGAGTGAAAGAATTCGCAGTTATACCACTTGTTGGTAGAGAGGGAGTCTTCGGTGTTGTTATCGTCGATAATTATTATACGAAAAAACCAATCAAAGAGAGCGATATTGACATTCTTAAAATTATATCAGACAGTTCTGGACTCGCAATAGAAACTGCTGCTAACTACGAAGAGCTAAGAAACAAAACATTATCACTTGAAAGGCAAAAAAGTCTTATTGAATATTTGCGTGAATTCTCAGATTCAGTGCTACAAAATATGTCATCAGCTATTGTTGTTTTAGATAAAGAAGGAAAAGTTACAGAATGGAACAAAAAAGCAGAAGTGTATTTCAGTCGTGCAAAAGAACAGATGACAGGCGTTGAGCTTAGAACACTCGGTACAGAATTTGAAGATATAGAAGAAATGGCATTCCAAAGCATGAAGATTAAAGAAGAAATAACGCTTAGCAATTATCTCATCCAAATTGCCAGCAAGGAAAGATTCTACGACATTCGTATCACGCCATTTTGGGACACGGAAAAGATAATGTTAAGAGGTGTAATTATTACTCTTGATGATGTGACAGAGAGAGTAAATTTGGAAAAAGAGCGGAAAAAACAAGAAAAATTAGCTGCACTTGGAGAAATGGCAGCTAGGGTAGCACACGAATTGAGAAACCCGATTTCCGTACTTGGCGGGTTTATAAAACGGCTTGAGAAAAATGCTGATAATCCTGATGCAAGAAATAGATACATTAATATAATCGCTGATGAAATATTAAGACTTGAGCAAATTGTAAATGAGATTCTTGACTTTAGCAGAGAACCACGGGCATTAGAATTCACTCGCTTTAACATAAACAAATTGATCAATGATGTTACAATGCTACTGGAAGATAAAATTCGTGAAAAGAACATACTCTTCACATTCCAAACAGATGCAGAAGAAATGACTGTTTACGCAGAATACTCAAGAATAAAACAAGTGATAATAAACTTGATACAAAATGCCATTGAAGCAACGCCGAATAATGGTAAAATATTAGTAGAGACGAAAATCAGTATAAACTTGATTAAGGTATCCGTTTGGAATGAAGGAACACCTATCGACAAAGAGACAGCTGATAAGTTGTTCGTTCCATTCTTTACAACAAAAGTTCATGGTACAGGTCTTGGGTTAGCGATATGCAAAAAGATAGTTGAAGACGAACACAAAGGTAAAATCTATCATGAACCAACTGAGGACGGTAACAGATTCGTTATAGAACTGCCTAAACCGGAATACGAAGAGATTATTGAAAAATA